>ERZ1034925.171-NODE-171-length-35870-cov-7.201424_pt1 | contig 35870 bp, 55 predicted proteins | sample MGYA00520687_ERZ1034925 | MGnify/ENA primary metagenome ERZ1034925 (study PRJEB33766, sample SAMN09781758) | gut metagenome | biome: gut microbiome | host: Homo sapiens | place: Madagascar | study: EMG produced TPA metagenomics assembly of the PRJNA485056 data set... | reverse complement strand
TCTGCGCAGTGGTAATTTCCACCTTGGCGGCGGTCTCGTTGACCTTGACCGTGGAATCACTCTTCTGGGTGCGGGAGGTGGAACTGGTGGGGGTGGCCGTGGCCTGTGCCGTAGCGGCAGAGGAATTCAGCGCGCCGCAGGCTGCCAGCAACACAACGATGGCGACAAAAAAGGCCGCACAAAAAAAGCGTTTCATCGAGAAAACGCCTCCTTAATTTCAGTCTTTTTGGGGAATGTGAACTCTATCGAAAACGATGTAAACACACTACATCGTGATTTATACTTTCTGTATTGTAACACAGTCCGGCGTATCCGTCAAGGACTTACAAAGAAATAGTAACAAATTGGCAACAAACCCGCACGCGCGCCCCGCAACAAATGCACCGCACCCGGCAGGTGGATGTCAAGAGTAAATGCGAAAATTTCATAATTTAATTTTTTGGCAGGGCGGCGACACACTCATTATAGAGTATTTCGGCAGTCAAATAGCCCAGCACTTTGCGGGGATAGTTGTTAATCCAATCTTCTACGCGCTGCACCTGCTTTCTGGTGACGCTGGCAAAACTCGTGCCCTTCGGGAAACAGCGGCGAATCATTCGGTTCAGATTTTCGTTTGACCCGCGTTCCCATGAACTGTAAGGGTGGCAATAATAAAATCGTGTCCGCGCCCCGTTGTATAGAACAGATTTTTCCATACCAACCAAATCAGAAAATTCCGTGCCGTTGTCCACGGTAATAGATTTGAAGATTTTGCGGAATTTAGCACCCAAGCGCCGTTCCAGCCGATTCAGGGCACGAACGGTGCTTTTGGCTGTCCTGTCAGGCATCAGGATAATAATTTCTTTGCGGGTCTTTCGCTCGGTCAGAACCAGCAGGGCGCGCAGGCTTGTTTCGGCAGCGCTGTAAACGGTATCCATTTCCCAATGTCCAAATTCATCACGGCTGTTGATGATCTCCGGGCGCTTTTCAATGCTTTCGCCGCGCGGGGGTCTGGAGCCTTGCTTGTTCTCTTTTGGCTTGCGGTGGCGCTTTGGCTTGTCGGGCAGGTCTTTGTCTGTAATATCTGCAAACACGCCTTTTGCAATATAGCTGTATATCGTGCTGACGCACACGGACGTCTTGAACACCTTTCCCTCCAGCACTATATCTGCCATAGCCGCCGCCGGGGAACGCTTTTCATTTTTGATTTTGTTGCCGATATACTTTGCAAATTCGTGATCGTTTCCAATTTTCAGATCGGCTCCCTTGGCGCTCAAATTCGCCCGGTAGCGTTCCTCGGCTATATCAGGGCTATAAGCCGTATAAAATTCATAGGTGTCGCCATTCAAGCGCGTGTATGCGCCGCGTTCAATTTCTCTATATACAGTGCTGATATGCACACGCAAAACATCTGCAATTTGACGGTAGGTGTACCCCTCATTTAAGCATTTTTCAATGCGCAGTCTGTCGGTGCGTGTAAGATGCTTAAAGATGCGTGGCATATCTATATCCCCCTGCTAAATCATTTCTGCCGCGCCCTGTGCAAGCGCAAGAAGAAATTCCAGTTGACGGACAGAAAGCACAGCATGACCGCAAAAGCCGCGGGCGCATTCGCGGGCGCAGGCATCGGCAAGCCATTCGGGTACGGCATAACCAGATAAAAATGATTTTTTCATACAACAGACCCTCCACGGTCTTGATTTTCGCCGCCAATATGTTTATAATAAAAAATAAGCAAGGGGCGGTTGCGTTTCTTGTTCTCTAGGTTAGATGGTTACTTTTCGCAGGGTCTCCATCTGACCTTTTTATTTTTTAGCTTTAGAAATTCGATGTACAGCCGGAAGTATTGTTGTTGGGATTCCTTGCTAAGTGCTTCAAATTCTTTGCTTTTCATTTTGGCGGTTCCTTTCTATTTGTACCGCCCCTTGCTATGTTTATATTGTACTATATCTAGTGCAATAATGCAATGCGCAAATTGCACTATCTTTAATACAATTTATTGTGTATTTTTGTACTTGCTTTAGTACATAGTATCTGCTATAATATGGATAATGAAAAAGGGCACATTTTAGCGAGGTGAACTATGATTACTTATGATGGACTGTTTCGGCAGTTATACAGTCAGGGGCACAACAAATATTGGTTAAGAAAAAACGGTATAAGCCCATCGGTCTTAGGAAAGTTGGATAAAGGCGGCGGATTAGATTATCGAACGGTCAATAAATTGTGTGCCCTGCTGAATTGCCAGCCCGGTGATCTCATGGAATATGTTCCCGATGCTGTGCCAGATGGCAACGCAGAAGAAAACGCATAAAAGAACACGGCAGACCTCCCGCAATGGGTTGTCTGCCGTGTTCTTTAGTCGTCCGCTTCGTCCGGGATTCCGTCGCCGTCGCTGTCAGGCACTTCGGGTAAGCCCGCAATGCTGGTAAGCAAGGACAGCAGACCGGCCAAGGCGGACGCGCTCACCACAATGCGCCAGTCAACCGCGCCCAGAACGGCGGCGCTGCCGATCGTGGCAATAGCGGTCTGTGCAACGGTTTTGACCGCGCGCACGGCAGCGGCTTTCGCAAGAGCTGCAAGGTAGTTCTTTTTCATGGGTTATTCCTCCTTATTTCCGGCGGCACACGCCGGTAAGCGTTCACAGTTTGCCATGATGTGTTTGATAGAGGGGTCTCCATCACCCAAGGCAACATAGGGGTCATAGTAATTGCGCAGGGTTTCCATACCATAGGGCGGAATAACGCCCTTGCTGATATAATGCAAGCCCAAAGACATTACCTGTCCACGCAGCAGGGCTTTCACGCCGCTTTCCATGGCTTTGTCCTTGTTCTCGGCTGCTTTCCTGTGCCCAAGGGCAAAGCCAGCCACAGCACCCGCAAGGGCTGTCACAAGTGACGTCAACAGCCCCGGCAACATCTGCAAGATGATTTGCTGCACGGTTTAGTCCTCCACCCATTTGCTTGTGTAGTGGACGCCCAGCGCGTCCGCCTTTTGCTGTAAGGCAGAGGCGGCAGCGGTAGACATTGCCTGCATGGTTACGGTGTACAGGGTCGGCGCGCTGCCGTTGTCAGCGGCAGTTTTCAGCAGGGCATCATAGTCGCCCTTGCTCATGGGGCCGATGGTGGGGATTTGCAGTTTTTTGTCTGCGGTATCGGCAGCGGGCACAACAACGCTGTGTTCACCCTTGTTGAACTGGTATTCCTTGCCGGTGGCAAGGGTATAATCAGCGTCAAGCCATGTAAGCGGGTTGGTGCGTTTTCCGTTGAGGATAACCTCGAAATGCAGGTGCGCGCCGAATACGTTGCCGGTCGTGCCGCTGTAACCGATGATCTCACCCTCTTTAACCTTTTGCCCAACCTTAACGCAATAGCTGCTCAGGTGGGCATAGCGGGTTTGCAGGGTCTGCTTTTTATAAGGGGTGTGTTTGATGCGTACCATGTTGCCATAGCTCTGCATACCTGTTTTGGTGTGCCCATCCCAGTTTTGCGTCTGATCGACCGTGCCGTCCTCGGCGGCATAGACCGGGCGGATATACATACCGTCAATCTGGGTACGCAGATCAACCGCTTGATGCAGGGAGCCGTTATTGTAATACCAGCCCTGCGTCAGCACATGAATGTCAAGCGGCCAGTGCAGCAGAACTTCACCGTTGGAAAGTCGCATTGTTTTTTACCTCCATTTCCGGGTTCGTAGTTTGGAATATGCCGATTGCATATTCAAATTCCAAATCAGCCAGCGCGCGGCGCTGACCGCCTGTGCAGCTGTCCTTGCGTTCAGCAAGGGCAAGTGCTTCATCGGCAAGATCAAGCGCTGCGCGGGCTATCTCTCGCGCCGTCATAGGCTTCACCGTCCTTGTCGGCAGATTCGCGCGCCGCTTTTGCGGCAGACGCTTCCGTCCAGATTTTACGGACGATTCCGCAGGCATCGGCATGGCTTGCGTGTCCTGTCCAGCTGGTAAGCTGTTCATGCAGTTTGTTCCAGCTGACCTCACCGGCAGCGTACCGGCGGATACGTCGGCGGCAGCGGGTTATGCTGTCCTTGCGTATCAGGCGGTAATCGTGGAAATGCCGATACCCTACATAATCAATTCCGTGCATGGGTTTGTAAATCTTTGTTTTGGGGTTCAGTTCAAGGCGCAGTTCAGTGTGTAGGAACTCGGTGATCTTTTCCAGCTGTTCAACCAGTTCGAGGCGGCTGCGCGCCAAAATGACGAAATCGTCCATGTAGCGCATATACCATTTTGCACGCAGGGTTTCTTTCACGAAACGATCAAGCGGCGTCAGGTACATACCGCCAAACAGCTGACTTGTCAGGTTACCCACAGGTACGCCGACAGGCTCGCCGGTGCCGTTGTGATCTACGATGCAGTCCAGCAGGGCAAGCACGCGCCGGTCTTTGATTTCTTTGCGGTATTGCCGCTTTAGTACGTCGTGGGACATACTCGCAAAATAGCTGTGAACATCGCCCTTTAGCACCCACACATTGCCGTCCCATTCCCTGTACAGGCGGTAATACCAGCGTGACAGGTCATGACTTGCTTTGTGCGCGCCGCGCCCATCAATGCAGGCATAGGAATGGGCGTAGAACCCGCGTTCAATGATCGGGCGAATGACATTGCAGAGGGCGTGCTGGGCAACTCGGTCTTTGAATGGCAGGGCGCGAATGATTCTTTCTTTCGGCTCGTAGATGGTGAAAGACCGATAAGGCTGCGGGTGGTATGTACACGTCTTGAAATCTTCCTGCATTTCCAAAAGGTTTTCCGACAGGCGGGCGGTGTAGGCAAGTACCTCGGTGCGGTATCGTTTGTTTTTGCGTGCCTTTCGGTATGCTTTCAGCAGATTTTCATAGGTGTAAATTTGATCGTAAATGTTATTGATGCGTTTGTGCCCCATAAGGCAACACGGCTCCCTCTTTTGCATGGGCTACTTGCGGCAGCCGTCCTTTTTTATGTTTGCCGGGTATTGCCCCGAACGGGCCGAATCCTCTGACTTCTTGAAAAGTCTGTCGGTAAAGCCTTGACCGTACCGATCTGCCCCGCGTAATAATAGAAGTCACAGGCCCCGCGCACACCCACATTGGTGTTGACGTTCCAAGGGTAATTGTTGCAATTCACAGTGCGGGCACCACAGTGGGCACCGTTGTTCCAGTTGCCGCCAGCAATCAGGGCGTGGAGGGAAAATAAGGGTTCAGCCCATGGTTATGATTTTTCGTTGATGGCTTTGATAGGCCCGCCAACTCTGCCGCCAATCTCCGCCAGCTTGCGCCCAATCACTTCGTAGCGGTGGGCGTTGCAATATTTCAGGTCGTAGCCGAGGTGGAAGTAGGTGCGCAGCATATCCAGTTCCCGGTCAATGGCATAAGCATGGCTTTTCTTCGTGCTGGATTTGCGCAAGGCAACGCATTCCTCCAGCATCGTGAAAATGCAATTCTTAATCCTGTTGGTAAGGGCGAATTTCTCCGCTTTAGGCCAGTTGTTCAAGATCGGGTAGATGTACAGTGCAAAATCATAAATTAGTTGTTCTGTTTCAAGTGGATTCATAGTTTTTCACAAGCCCCGCTTTCGCGGGGCAAGACGGTCAAACGGCGTCACAGGCCCCGCGCACACCCACAGAGGTGTTGACGTACCAAGGGTAATCGTCGCAAGACACAGTGCGGGCACCACAGTGGGCACCGTAGTCCCAGAGGCCGCCAGCAACCAGGGCGTGGAGGGCGGTATTGGACGGCATATAAATCTGACCGTAGCCGGGCACGACGTCGTACCAGTTCCAGCTGCTTGCGGTGGGTTCAAGGCAAAGTTCGTCCAGCCATTCCCACACGTTGCCCGCGCAGTCACGCAGACCCAGCAGGCTTGTTGCGTTGGCTACATAACCGGTCAGCTGCCGCGCCTCGTTGCTGGTAGCCGTCCAGCCGTGTGCGTTGCTGGCATCAAGCCCCTGCGGGCTTCCCTCGGCACCCTTGCACCACTCGCCGTAAGACGGCATACGCTTACCCACGCGGCGCAAGCGTTCCTGCGCAATGTACCAGTTCAGTCCCTCGGTGCCGGTAATGGGGGTAGCGTGGTACTTGCTCAACAGCCCGCCGTTTCCATCGTCGCTGTTGATATAGATGTCAAGCCATGTTCCGCCGCCAATATAAACCATACCCTCCGGGCTGCAAGCTGGACGCCACAGCAGTGTCCAGACGGACGCGGGGACAATGCCGTCGTAGACATCATTCGCGGTTAAGGATTTGCGGCATTTGCCAAAATGGAACCCACCGATTTTGCGGCTTGTATCGGCATTATAGCCGGACGGATAGGTGCTGTTTTTAGAAATGATATATTTTTCGTCCGCATCGCTCCCGGTATCGCACAGATACACATAGTAGTCCGAACCGACGGTAAAAGTGCCGCTGTCGAGGTTTGCCTCGGTCAGCACAGCGTTCTGCGTCCGAAACACACCGCCGCCGGTCAGGGCAAAAACGCAGTCGGCAAATACCGTGATCTGTTTTGCGGCGTTTGCGTCGAGGTACTTTTTGACCGGGGCAACCACATCGGACAGCGCGCCGAATACCTTGCAATTCAGCAGGGCGCGTTTGTCGGTAAGACTATCCACAAGAAAACGGCTCATAAACTCATCACCACACCTTTAATATTTTTCAGTTCGGCAGCGGTCAGCCCCATGCGCTGTGCGGCGGTGCTGGGTGCCGGAATCAGCAGGGTTTCGGTATCGGACGGCAGCGCCTTTGCAAGCGTCACCGCAGTTTTTGTCAGCTGCTTTGTGCCGGTGGCATCATCTTCTTCGATATGCTCCACGGCGGTGATCTTGGCACCGTTGCCGGTGGTCTGACCGGCGGCAGCTTCGGCGCAGTAACCAATCGTTACCGTCGTACCGTCAACGCCCAGAATCGGGCAATGCAGGTACGCGCCCGCTTCAATCTGTTCGATAGCGGCGGCAAGCTCGCTGACAGGGAATGCGGGCGGCGTTGCCTGCGCCATGGCAAGGCAGTTCAAGAGGTCTGCCTTGGTTGCAATGGTTTTCGGAAATCCTTTCATGCTATATAGCCTCCTTTATGTCGGCTGACAGTGGGTAAAGCCGTTGTAGCAATGCCCCACAAAGCCCTCTTTGCGTACATCTTCCCGCAAGATCGCGTCAATCTGTTCCTGCTGCTTGTCAATTTGCAGTTGCAGATTTCCGGCGGCGTCCTCGGTCAGCTGATCTTTCATGTGGGCAAACCACTTTGCAAATTCGCTTTCAAAAGCCTCCTGATCTGCAAGCGCGGTGTCGGACAGTTCGCTGAACCACGTTTCGTACTGTTTCTGCATCACGGTCAGGTCGATGCCCTTGAATTTGCAGTACACATACCCGCACAGGTCAGAATCCGCGCGCTTGTCGGTAATCATGCTGGAGGTGATCGCGGTAGCACCGGCAGGAACGCGGACATAGTACAGGCACAGATCGTATGTTTCGGCGTCACGAATGTAAGCGGGGGCAACCGGCGTAATGGCAGGCGTACCAGCCACGACCATTGCGTGAATATCCCGCGTGTTTACATCGCGTCGAACAACAACCGTGTCAATACGGTCAAGCGCGCCGTCGGCATAGCCGAACGTAAGCACAAGCGGGCCGTCGTTCTTGTAGTGGTAGCCGTTCACAATAGCCCAGCCCTCGCCCAGCTGCGCGGTCATGCCGCCCGCCGGGGTAAGGGTCAGATCACCTTGCTGGCACACGCCGGAATGGAACAGAATATCCGTTGTGGCGGCGGTATCAGCGGTGGTATATTTTCTGTCCCCATTGTGCGAGGGGAAGAATCCACTCCATTCACCCATTTATAAATCCTCCAAATCTAAGGTTTCGGATTTTGTTTTGCCTGTGACCGGGTAGACGGTAACACCGCCGTTTTCGTAGATTTCCTCAACTTCGGTCACGCGCTCGGTCAGGGTCTTGCCGATGGTGGAATCGCCGGTGGTTACTTTGTCGCCTAAATCCCAATCCTCGGTGTAGACAAAATTTTCAACGTCGGTCGCCGTGCCGGTGAAGTTCTCGGTCTTGATGTGGTCGAACAGCGCCCAGCCGCATTGTGTTTTCAGTTCGTCGCGGTATGCCGAATCAGTCTTGCCGTCCGGGGTCACGCTGGAGGCATCAACATAGCACACCCGCTTGCGGCCGCCTTTGGAACGGTCAATGGAAACAATGGTGCCGTCGCTGCCGCGCGCATACGCAACATTGCAATAGTCGGATTCATCAAGGCTGTATTCGGCGTCGATGAAGTTCTGAAATTCATCCGTGAAATAGACGACCGGGTTGTCCGTCTGCTCGGCGCTGTGGTCTGCGCCCTCGTACACCTGAAACGTGAATTTTTGTTCCGTGCTGTACAGCAGACGAAAGCCCAGGCCGTATGCTTTGGCAACGGCGGTCATTGCTTTCAGCGTGTTTTTGAAATCCAGCTGTATTGTGATGGCGTCGCCTGTGGGCAGGTCGGCGCAGTCAACAACTAGTTCAGGCACAGAATCGCGGGCATCTTCGGCAAGCTGGCACAGGATTTCAGCCGGGGTGCCGGTGTAGCTTTTCAAGCCGATTACAAGCGCCATGCCGAAATAGATGGACAGCATACGCGCCGACACGGTAAGTTCGTAGCCCTTGATGTCAATGCCCATCACGCGGGCAGATTCCTTGCGGTCAACCCGGCGCAGAATGACACCGGGCTGCAACAGGGCTATGTTTTCCTCGGTGGCGTACAGGTGCAGTTCTACCTCGCCCGGTTCCCAATAACGTCGACGCCAGCGCAGGGAAGAAAACAGGTCAATCACGCCCAGAAATTCACCGCTTTCGGCAAACACATATAATTCCATAAGCTATACACCCCAATAGGCGGGCGTACTGGAAACAACAACCTCCAGATTGCCGATGCCGCTTTCCGCGTCATAGCGGAATACGTTGTCACCGGGTTCCGCTTGCAGCCATGTGGAGCCGTACACCCACAGATTATTTGCGCTTTTTTCAACGCCGTTTTGTTTCAGCTTTACCCGTTTGTTTTTCAACCCTGTTGTTACGGTCAGCACATCACCCGCGTGCATTTCACACAGGATTTTGAACCCCTTTTGCCGTTTGACTTCAAACAGGCTGGGGTTGTATACGGTGCCGGTCGCCTTGAATTGCACGGTCAGCCCGCGCGTAACATTACTGCTGTTTTCAATGGTGACAACGAGGTTGGTGCGCTTGGTAGTCATTTCAAAGGGTTCATCGGGTATTTCCATCACATCGTCCGGCCACTCAATAAGCCCCTCCCATGTAGCCATTTCCACGCGCTCATCGGTAATATCCTTGAATTGCGGGTCGGGGCACATAAGGCTGATCGTTGCCTTGCGCTGCTGGCCGGTAGGGTCAACATCTACAAATTCGGGCACATAGTCGATCTTGCGGGTGACGTCGCCGTCAGTAACGTACAGGGTGCCGGTTTCGCGCGGGAGGAAAAAGCTGTACAGCCTTTCCCGCATAGCGCGGTGGTTGTCCTTAATCCAGCAGTAGATCACAATGTTCCGCTTGGCGGCGGTGCTGGATTTATAAATTTCGCCGTCCTGACCGCTGCCTTTTTCGGTTTCAACCTCAAATTCGGATTTTGTAAGGCCGTCCACGTCGTCCAACCACAGCGGCCAGCGGTAGCTGATGACGATACTTTCCCCGCCGCGCTTGCAGGTCAGCAGGAAATTTCGCATAAAATCACCCCTTTAACTTGGCAAGCAGATCGCGGGTTGCAAAGCGGGTCTGCCGCGCGGTTTCGCCGGGTGACAGCGCTTGCGGGCTGGTTATGTTGACAGTCTGGTTCATGGTGGTGTTGTTGGTAACTGCCCCTGCGCCTGCGCCTGCGGTGGCAAGCGGCGAACCGTTTACCATAACCGCCATGCCAGCGGTGATACCGTCGAGGGTCTTTTGCAGGTACGGCATAGCGCCGCGCATGGCGTCGGCGTAGCCGTGGATAAAATCAACCGGCCACTTCTCGTAATCGCGCAAGGGGCCTTCGTCCGGGCGGGAAAAGTGCAGCATACTACGGATGTTTTCAGCAATGCCGCGCACCTTTTCCACCACAGCGTTTGCGGCGGACGTGATACCGCGCGCCAAACCGTTGATGAAGTCAGAACCCCATTGCACAGCCTGCGCGGGCAGTGCCTTGATGTAAGTGATTGCCTGTGTAATACAGCTGACGGCGGCATTGTAGACCGCCCCGGCAACGCTGGTAATGCCGTTGGCAAGGGCATTGAACATACTGCTGCCGATGCTCGCAAGCGTACCGGGCAACCCACGGAAAAAGCCTAAAATGCCATTCCAGATGGATTGTACGGTGTTGCTGATACCTTGGCACACGCTGCTGACGATAGACAGCAGCCCATTCCACGCGGCAGAAACCGCGCCGGAAATTGCCGACATTGCCCCGCTGATAACCGCGTTGATGCCGTTCCAAATCGCTTGTACGGTGCTGCTGATCGCGCTGCAAACCGTGCTGATTGTAGACAGCAGACCATTCCATGCGGCGGAGACTGCGCTGACAATGGCATTTGCAACGCCGCTGACAACCGCCTTGATGCCGTTCCAAATGCCGGAAACAGCGTTGGACAACGCCGACAGGATATTGGAAACATCGGTTTTCAGGGCGGTAAAATCGCCGGTGACTAAATCGCAGATCACCAACACGACGCCCAGCACAAGAGTTTTGATGTAGTTCCAGACGTTAGAAAAAATCTCTTTGATGCCGTTAAAGGCGGTCGTCACACCGTCGCCGATGGTACCCCACACCGCTTGCAGGTTGTTGGCAATAGCGGAAACAATGCCGCTGACAACGGCTTGAATTGCGCCCCACACGGCGGAGAAAACAGCCTGAATTGCACTAAGCGCCGTGGAGACAGCGCCGGTAATGCCAGCCCATGCCGCTTGCAGACCGCTGGCGATGGCAGAAACAACGGTGCTGACCCTTGTTTGTATCGCGTTCCACGCGGCGGAAAATCCCGCCTGCATACCGGCAAGAAACCCCTGTATGCCGCTGATTGCGCCGGAAACAACGCTTTTGATGGCTTCCCACAGTCCTATCCAGAAATTGCGGAAAGCCTCGCTTTTGTTCCACAGGGTTACAAATGCCACTACCAGTGCCGCAATGCCTGCCACAATCAGCACAACAGGATTTGTGCCAGATAGCAGACCAAACAGCCCGGAAATAGCGCCCTTTACTTTGCCGACGGTGGAGACGATCTCCGGCGCGGCTTTCAGCACACTTCCCACGCTCGACACCAACTTGCCGATGAACAGCAAGACCGGCGACAGCACGGCAATGATACCGCCCACGGTCAAGATCACTTTTTGGGTGGATTCGTCCAGACCGCTGAATTTTTGCACAAGCCCGGAAACGCCCTCGATGATCTGCGTGATAACCGGCAACAGGTTATCCATCAGGTCAATCGCGTTGTTTTTCAGTTCGTTCAGCGCTTTTGCAAATTTCTGGCTGGTGGTGTTCGTCACCTTTGCAAAGGCGGTGTCGGTGGCACCGGCGCTTTGCTCCATCGTCTGCAAAATTTCGTTGTAGTCGCTGCCGCTGTTGCGCGCAAGCACCATGGCGGCGGAACCGCCCTCCACACTGCTGAACATATCTTTCAGGGTCTTGCCGTCCTTGGCGGCGGCATCAGAAAGCATATTCAGAATGTCGGAGGTGGAATTGCCCTCGGCTTTCAGGTCTGCAAAGCCCTTGCCGGTCAGTTCCCGCAAGGTGGTATCCGTAGTGCTGCCGGACTTGGTAAGTTCGTTCAGCATGGATTTCAGGTAGGTGCCGGATTCAGCGGTGGCAATACCGTTCTTGGTAAGCAGCGCATAGGACGAGGACAACTCGGTCATATCGTAGTTGGCAGCTGCCGCCACAGGTATGACCTTGCCCATGCTGGAGGCAAGCTCGTCAACGGTGGTTTTACCCTCGTTCTGGGCGGTAATCAGCAGATCGCTGATTTTGCTTGCATCTTCGGCTTGCAGCTGGTAGCCGTTGATTGCGGTTGTCATAACGTCCACGGCTTTTGCGGTGTCGGTAAAGCCGCCCTTTGCCAGCTTGACAGCGGAGGTCGTAAAATCTACGGCATCGCCCGCGTCCACGCTGGCGGAAATGGCGCTGTACACAGCCTCGGAAAAGTCGTTGACAGACACGCCGGTTTCGCTGCTGGCCGCCATGATGTCAGCCTTGTACGCATCAAAATCCGTGCTGGATTCGTCCAACAGGGTACTTACCTTGGCAAAGGCATCTTCAAAGTCTGCTGCCAGCTTTACACCGGCAACGCCTGCGCCCGCCACAGCAGCGGACACCGGCGCAAGAGCCTTGCCCACGCCGCTAATACCGTCGCCGATGTTCTGTAATTTATCGCCAACGGCAGCCAGCTTTTGTGCTGCTACATTGGATTTTCCAAAGGCATCTGTAAGGTTATCAATGCGCAGTTTGGTTTCTTCGATTTCGCGGCACAGCTTGCGGTATTCCTCTTGGTTGATTTCGGTGCCGTTCTGCATTTCAGTGTCGGCGGCCTTTTTTGCTTGCTGTAATGCCGCCAATTTGTCCTTGCTGGCGGATATTTGCTTGCCTAAAAGTTCTTGTTTCTGGGCAAGAATCGTGGTATTTCCGGGGTCAAGTTTAAGCAGGCGGGTTACATCTTTAAGTTCATTCTTTACTGCGCTTATAGGCTTGTTCAGCTTTGTAAGCCCTTTTTCAAGACCCTCTGTATTTCCGTCAATTTCAAGGGTTAAGCCCTTTACTTTGGCAGCCAAAACGGAGCCGCCTCCTTTCGTAAGCGGCTCCATTCAGCCCTTAGTGCAGACCATTTACTGCACCGTTATATTGCCCCCGCAAATGATGTGTGATATTCTTGTAGGCAAAGGGGGGCACTTGCCATGACAAAACAGCAATATAAAATTTACACCGCCGTTCGGAAGTACAAGAAACTGGGTAAGGTTTTGAAAGCAACAAAGGTAGGTGACTACATCAAACTGCAAGAAACTGTCGGTGCAAATATGCTTGAATTTTCCGACGCAAAATACGATGATGATACAGATGTAGCATTGTCCATAAAAGCAGCAGATGAATATGAAAGTCGAAAAGAGGACTATATCGACAAGACAATCACAAATCTCATTGCTGGTTATGGCGCAATAGTAGCAACTATTTCAATGCTAATGTCACTATCAAGATTGTGTTAATAATTGCGGTATATACAGAAATCCAAAAGCCGGGAATGGCGGACAGTCTGCGAAACAGTTTTACAGCGTTTTCAAAGCGTTTCATGCTTTTTACCTCACCCAAAGAATTTGTTGATGTCTGCCTGTGTTGCCTTGATAGGCCATTTGTAGTCATCGTTTTCACGTTCAATAGCCATATCGTTTACCATGCCCACAGTCAGCAGGTCAAGATCGCGCAGGGAAATTCCCATCTGACAACACCGCAGCATAAACAGCGGCGTTGTCATTTCGCGGGTCGTCAACCGTGTTTTTTTTTCGGGGTTACGGTGGTAAGCGTGTTCAGGTTCCACAGTTCAAGGATTTCCGGCAGCACTTGGTAAATGTCGAAAATTTCAAACTGTTCCAGCCATTCCTCCACGCTGCCGGGTACGGCATCTTTGTCCGCGTGTTTTGCCATGATGTAGGCAACGCTTTCAAACAGCCCCAGATCGGTTGCGGCAAGCTGTTCCTGCTCGGTGGTGGCTTTCTCGTAGGCGGCGGCCAGCTTTGCCAAATCCTGCATGATGTCACGCCCGAACTTGATGCGGTACAGGCGCGGCACGGCGGCGGTTGCCCGCAGGCGGACTTCCTTGCCGTCAATGTTGATCGTCTTTTCCATGTTGTTCTCCTATAAGGCGGGTGTTCCAGTGGAACACCCGCAATTCGGGTTCTTACTCCGCCGCGTCGGTGGGCATGGTAACTTTGGTGTACCACGCCTTGCGCACGGCTTCGGTGGCATCGTCGGCGGTATGCGCCTTGATCGTGCCGTCCTTCAGCGGGGACACGGTAAGGGAGGAACTCTGGGTGTCCGGCTCGGTGCTGTCGTTCTTGGTGTTGCCGGTAATGCCGGGGCGGGTGCCGGAGCAGTTGTACAACACATACTTGCGTCCGGTGATGTCGCCGTCCACCTCAAACAGCAGGGCAAAGTTGCTGGCGGCAGCGTTGGCGTTCTCGACGATCAGGCCGTTCTTGCTTTTCGTCATGCCCCAAATGTCGGTCAGCATGGATTCCGGGAACATTGCCACTTCCAGATCGCCGGAATAGCCGTTGTTGGACTGGCAGACGTAGTACACAACGCCGTCCGCGTAGAACTTGGAAACATCGCCCTCGGCGTCAAGGCTAAGGGAAACAGCGCCGGGCACGGCAACAGGGGTTGCAAAGGTAACTTCGCCGCCATCGCTGGCGGTCTGCTTTGCGTAGTGTACGTTTTTCAGGTTGAACAAAACTTTATCTTTGGGCATTTTTACACCTCAATTTCATAAATGACGTATTGCATTTGCTCATCGTCAAGGTAGATTTCTTCGGACTTGCTGTAAAAGATTCCGGCGGCGGTCAGGGCGGTTTCCAGCTGCTGTTCCGCGCCGGGGTCTTTATCGGCGGTGTACAACTCCAGCGCATAGCGGGTCTTTTTGGTGTACACAACACCGTCCGCCGCAAAAGGGGTATCACGTTCAAAGTAGAACACGCCGAACGGCAGACTGTGCCCGTTTTTCCATGCGCGGTAAGCAAACGGCAGTCCGCTGGAATCCAAAACCGTTTTCAATTCTGCTTGGGTCAGCTGTAAGACCTCCGTTTCATCTTTTTATTGCATAGATCGCGCTTTTCTGCTATGCTGTAAGTAATAAATGCGAAAGGGTGTTGATTATGCGGCAATGTAAACGATGCGGGCGAAAAGGCTTGTTTTTCTTTATGACAAAGGATTCGCTGTGCTTAAAGTGTGATAAAGAACTCAAAGCACAGAAACAGGCAGAAGAAAAAGCCAAAGCAGAACAGGTTGCGGCAATGGTGGCAGAGCGCAAAGCGAAAGAAGAGGCGGAAAAGCAAGCCCACATTGCGGCAAGGAAAGCAGAATGGAATCAACGCAAGGAGGGTATCGCGGCATTTGATTCTGTACCGCGCTTTCAGATTAGAACCGATGGCAAGAAACAACGGGCGCAGCCGGTATCCTTTCTGAAAGAACTTACATATTCCAGAATCACAGCGAAAAGCGACCCTGCAAAGCTGGGTAATTTTGTTGTGATAGACACCGAAACGACCGGGCTTGCCTGCACCAAAGATGCAGTGCTGGAGGTTGCGGCAATCAAAGTAAAGGATTATAAATTTGTTGATGTGTTCCACACAATGATTACCCCCCCCCCGCAAAAACTTGAAACTGATTCCGCGCGGGAGGCTATGTCTGTCAATGGCATAACGCCGGAAATGCTGGAGGGCGCACCCGCGCTGTATCAGATCATTCCGTCTTTGCAGGAATTTATCGGGGATATGCCCCTGCTTGGGCACAACCTTGAATTTGATTTGAAGTTCCTGTGTCGTGCAGGGCTTGACGTAACAACACCCAAACACAAATTTTTTGATACCTATATCCTTGCAGGGAAGATGCTGAAAAAGCCAAAGTGGGAGTATGACGAGGAAATTGGCGGGTATGCTCCCAACTATGACAAAGATTATGACGTGGAAGATTATAAACTGGAAACTTTGTGCAACTACTACGGCATAGACCGAATGGACGCGCACCGCGCCCTCGGCGATTGTGTAGACACTGCACAGCTGTTCCGATGCTTTATAGAGGAAAAAGTGGAGATAACAGGTGCCCACTTTTAACGCTTAAAGCGTTTTACAACCTCTTGGGTAATCATACCAGCCAACTTTTCTTCTTCGGGCGCAACGTGCGGCAGAGCTTTGGTTCTGCCGCCGTTTATTTTTGCGTGTCCGTGCTCCAGCAAATGTACAAGCCCCGGTTTCTTCTTGTTGTGGATAGCCACGCGAATAGTGGAATTGCTTTCATAGAGTACAGAAACGTCCCAGCCAGAACGATAATGTCCGCCTTTTGTGCCTTTCTTGTGCCGTCTGTATGGGCTTGTGACTTTCAGATCACTTGCGCCAATTTCGGCACATTTCAGGCACGCGGCTTTCATGTCGTCGGCAACTTCCTGTTGGTACTCTTTCAGGGCTTGCGTTATAACAGCCCCTAATTCCTCCGGCTTGACCTTAATAGAATTGCTCACGAAACGCCCTTTCTAGTGGCGGCGTACAGCTCCAGTGTGTCCGGGCTGGATTGATAGGTGCGGTACACCTGTTTTTTCACACCATGCAGCAGGGCGTATTTCTGCCCGCTGTAATCCCATGGGCGCAGCACGATCTTTTCAACCTCGCTGTACCCACGGCTGCCCGCCGTAAAGGATTCCTCCCGGCTTACGCTTTTGATGTCACCGTAAACGGTGGCGCGCCCGGTTTCGGTTTCCGCCTGCAAGCCGATTGCATCAGTGCCGGAGGTGTCCGTGTCGATCAGGATAATTTCATCACTGAAATACATATCAGCCCTCCAGATAATCCCCGCACAGGCTCAAGCTGACCGCAAGGCTTTCATAGCTTTTCTGGTAGCGTTCGGCGTCGCTGCCGCCGTACCCGAAATTGCCCTTGCAGTACAGCTTGACGGCCTGCTTGATAAGCGGGTCGTCGTCGCTGATCTTTACAACACCACGTTTGCGCAGATCAGCTTTGCAGGCAGCAATCAAATCTGTAAGTTCATCATCAAACGCAGTGTTGTTCTTGTTGCGCAGCACCCACACTCTTGCAAGTTCAAGCACGGTTTACACCTCCGGGGTTACACCTTGGCAGCTTCGCCCTTTTTGATGATGATAACGCCGTTGGGGTCAAGCAGCTTGCCGTCACAGATGTGCAGCACCTTGGTCTTGACGGTGTTGTCGTCGTGGTCAGTCCACTTGACAGTGCTGAACGAGCCGTTGCTGTTCTCGGCGTAGTCGGTGGGGTTGAAGAACACGGCGACAACGTCGCCGGTGGCGGCATCGTCATAGCTGGGAATAACGTCATCTTCCACGGTGTCAACGGTCTTGCCGCAGAAACGGTAGTTTTCCTCGCCGTCGATGCCGTAGTTGACGCGGCCGATGGGCTGACCGTTGGCGTCAACCATGCCGTCAATGTAGCCATCGAACGTGCCCTGCGCCATGACGAACTCGCCCTTGCGGTATGCCTTGGGGATTTTCGCCATGACTTTCTTTTTCCATGCGGAATAAGAGGTGAAATCGTCCGGGGTCAGCGTAACAACATTCTTGGTGGGCACGCGGGTGTCCTTGGTAATGCCGAGGAACTGCCCGCTGCCGGTGCCGGAAATGATCGCCTTTTCCTTTGCGGCGACGATAGCCTCGACCGCCAGCTGCGTGAACATCTGCTGGAACTCCTCAAAGGTCACAACAGCCGCAAGCAGGGTCTGCGCGATCTTGCATTCCAGGCCGTAGTAGCTGAAAGACACCTTGTCTTTAGCTTCCAGCTTCTGGTCGTCGCTGGACTTGCTCTCACCAATCCAGCTTGCGGTGGGTTTCAGCGTCAGAATCGGGAACTCGATACCCCCCTGCACGTTCAGCTTGCGAATCTTGGCGTACAGTTCGCCGTAAGACTTCATCTGTTTGATGATCTCGCGGGCAATCGTGGTGGGGATAACCGCGCCTGCGTCGGTGGTGGTCGTGGTAGCGGCGGCGTTCAGCATCGGAGCAACGCTGGCGCGCAGATCGGCGGAAATCTCGGTGCCGTGGCAGACATACGCCATGAACGCATTGCGGTATTCGGCGGTTTCGCTGGGGTCGGTCGGGGTGCCCTGCGGCACGGCGGCGAAATTCACAATCTGCGTCACGGCGTTGGTCTGGGCGGGGGTCACGTCGGTGGGGGTAAAGCTTCGGGCGCTGTTCTGCAACGCGGCAAAATCTGCGCGCGCCTGCGCCTCGGCTTCCCACTGGTTATCCAGCATCCTGACCTGATCGCGGCAGCTGTTGGCGGTGGCGGTGTCGCCCGCGTCGATAGCGGCGCGCATATCGTTCATCAGTTTGGTGCGCTGGGTGTTATACTGTTCTCTCGTCATTTTAGTTACTCCTTTTTGAGAAGATTCTGATAGTCGGTTTCCGCCTGCGCAAGTTCGGCGCTTTTATCTGCGCGGAACATGGCAAGCGTCTTTTGGATAACACTGTCGGGCAGCAGTTCAGCGCCCAGACCGGCAACGAGGTCGCCGCCCATGATCTCATCAACCAGCCCCAATTCAACGGCGCGCTGGGCAGTAATCCACGTTTCCGCGTCCATCATTGCGCGGATTTCGTCGCGGGTTTTCCCGGACTTGCGCATATAGGCGTTGGCGAGGGAATCGTTGGCGGTTTCCAGCACGTCTCCGGCGTGGTGCATGGCGCGGTAATCGCCCTCGGCTGTGCTGGCGACGTTGTGAATCATCAGCTGCCCAACCGGGGAAATTGCGCTGTGCCCAGCCATGGCAATGATGCTGGCGGCGCTGGCGGCAAAGATGATCTTGATATTCACACCGCCGCCGTACTCCGACAGCAGGGTATAAATTTCGTTGCCGGCCTGCACATAACCGCCGCCGGAATTGATATACACCTCCAGCGGCTGACCGTTGGCGGCGTCCAGCACGTCCGAAACGTCCTTTGCGGACGTGGATTCAATGCCGAAATAGTCATAGACGTGTTTGTAGTCGTTGGGTACGATCGTGCCCTTGATGTTCAGTTTCATTCGTTTTCACCTCCTGCTTTTGTGGTTTTGACAGGCTGTGTATCAAGGCGGCGGATAGGTTCATCACCGCCCGCAACAGGGGCAAGACCAAGGACAGCGCGCCACTCGTTAGGCAGCATCGCGCCACGGTCAACCATAGCCTGTAATGCAAGTTTGGTACTCATGCTGGCATACTGGAGGTTGCTGCTTTCCAGATACAGCCGATTGCCGAAAGCCCGCTGCCGCCGGTTCCACAGCTTGCGGGTGTGTTCGGTGGCAAATTGCAGCAGGTCGGGTTCGACCTGCGCCTCGTAGTAGCTGATCCACTCATTCTCCGAAAAGGAACTTTTCACGATCTTTTCATTCGTGTTGAAAAAGCTATACAGGCGGGTTATGTTGTTTTGGCTTTGCAGGGCGTTGGGTACATAATCGTGCGGTTCCAGCTGGATTGCATCGGCTTTGACGTCCGTACCGGCAACACCCTTGCTGTTGTTGGCATCAAGGAAAGCATCGGCAAAAATGTCGGTCTGTTTCTTGATGTCCTCCGGGCGCATACCGCTGGAGGTGAATTTCAGCAGCCAGCGAATGACCGCGCTGTTCCGCACGGCATTGACAATGCCCCGGTCGGTGGTGCCGATGACTTCCATAATATCCCGCAAGGCTGCACCGGGCGGCGTTCCGAAAACGTCATTTTCGTTGTAGTCGTTGCGCAGATGGATTATGTCGGTATAGGCAAACGTCCATGTGCTGCCGTTCGGCAACCAGAATTGCAACAGCAGTTCACCGGCCTTGTTGTACAGGGCTTGCACGCTATCCGCTACCAAAGGGAAAAGGGCAACAGGATAGCCGTTTTCATCGCGCTGAATTACGGCAAACGCATTGTTGTTCAAGATCAGCTGCGTTTCCATTTTCTCCGCGTACATCTGCCACGTCATGTACTGGTTCGGTTCGTCCAGCAACGCCCGAATGTATGCGTCGGGGTTTGTCTGGGTGGTGGTCTTGCCGTCCGGGGTGGTAGTGGTGCGGATATGGCGCGGGGTGGCTTTGCCCACGGCTTTGACCTTTGGGCGGATACAGGCGCGCACAATGTCGCTTTTGTACAGGTTCCCATCGTAGGAATACAGACCGTTGCCCGCCTCCGTAACCATTTTCACTTGTGTGTTGGTGGGGCTGCGGGCAACCGCAGCGCGTAACCGCTGAAAGAATCCCATGGGGTAAGCCTCCTATAACATACTTTTGTAATCGTCTTGGCAATCCTGAAACACCACAAAGGCGTCAAGCAGGGCGGCCAGACCGTCAATGCGCTTTCGCGCCTTGCTGGTTTTGTTGGGCTTGATATTGCCGTTTTTATCTTCCACAATGCCGGTGTTGGCAAGGCACCATTTCAGCACAGGATTATTGTTGTAAACGATAAGTTTGCTATCAAAATCAGCGCCTAATTGTTTCATAGGCAGCGACAGCACTTTCATTGTCTGCTGTACCGGCGTGAACACGCCTTTGCCGAAAGTTTCCTGCATTTCGTCCACCCAGTAGCTTGCGCTCCATGCGTCGTACCCGCCCCGGTAGATATAGCAGTCAAGATTGTTCTGCACTTCAAGGAACCAGTCTGTGACATCTTTCTGCCGGACTTTGTTGCCCTCACAGGTGCGCAGGTAGCCTTGATCTTTCCATAGGTCGTAGGGTATGCGATCTTCCCGCACACGGCGTTCCAACAATTCTTCCGGCAACCAGAACATTGCCATGACGTAGATGTGCGGGTCGTTGGGGAGCATGAAAAGGACAACGGCAGCGGTAAGATCGGTCGTGCTGGAAAAGTCCGCACCGCCGATGCCGTACCGTGGGTGCAGGGCCCGAACGTCGAAAAGCGCGGTGTTGTTCAGCTGTTCAAACGTCAGCCATGCCTCGCCGATGGTTTCAGGAATGTTGAAGTCCTTGCAAAGCAGGTTTTTTACCAGCTTTGGATTCGCAACCGCCTTTTGGACTTTGGCGCGCAGCTGTTCAAGGGATTTGATCGTGCCAAGACCGGGGTTTGCTTTCGCCCAGCAGTGCTCGTCCGTCCATTCCTTGCGGGAATCAAGTTCATAGATGACCGGCAGGAAATGTTCGTTCTTGTAGCCGTTTTCGTCATAGTATCCATTTATGACGTTTTCGGCTTCTTGGTACAGATCATCGTACAAACCCTCGCGCACCGTGCCCGCCGTCGTGGTTTCAAAGATCATGGGCTGTTCGCGGGCGGTCACACCGTCAACGATAACGTCATACAGCGCGCGCATCGGCGGTGCCCATGCGTGGATTTCGTCCAGCAATCCGCCGTGGACGTTCAAGCCGTCCTGCGTGTCGCTGTCGTGTCCCAAAGGCTTGTACACACTGTCGTTGTACTCGCTCACCATTTCGGCAACCAGCGGTTTGATCTTTCCGTTGGGGGTCTTGCGTGTCCAGTGCAGTACAGGCGATTTGCAGACCATGCGGCGGGCTTCCTGCCAAATGATTTTTGCCTGATCTTTTTTGGTGGCGACGGCGTAGATTTCTGCGCCGGGTTCACCGTCCGCAACCATCAGATACAGACCGATTGCGGCGGACAATGTAGACTTACCGTTTTTTCGGGCAACCACCAACAGGACTTCCCGGTATTTCCGGGTTCCGTCTATCGCATGGACGAAACCGAACATTGCGGCAACGAGGGCTTTTTGCCACAGTTCCAGAATGAACGGCTTGCCGCCTGCCTTGCCCTTGCTGTGACGGCAGAAATTTTCTATAAATTCAATCGCGTGGTTGGCGCGCTTGGCTTTATAGACATACTCACCACAGCCGTTTACAACGTCCTGTGCCAGTTTGCGGTATACGGTTGCAACTTTCTTGCTTACAGTGACCTGTCCGTTTTCAATGGCGGCGTAGTATTCAAGGATAGGGTTGTAAGTAAGCGGGTAGCGAATCAATCCGCGTCACGTCCGGCAACAAAATCGTTAAACTGATCTCCGGCATCACTTGTTGGCGGCGGGGTCGTCGCCTTGGGCAGCAGATCAGTCAGCTTAGACAACAGCGTGGCATAGTTCTTGATCGTGGTGTTGTAGCTTTTCAGCGCGGGATTTTCCCGCAACATGGATTGTTCACCCTGCACGAACCATTCCAGCGGGCCGATTTCATCAGCCTTGCTTTTCAAGGTGTCCATCATTTTAGACATCCAGACCAGTTCAGAAACGATGTTTGCCGCCAGTTTCCGGCGTTCGTCCGGCACAGCATCAATCAGGGTTTGCAGTTCCTTTTCAGACAGCACCCTGGCCGACGCCTTTTTGTTGGTCTTTTTTGTTGTCCCGTTTTTCTTTGTCGCTGCCATAGCGTCCCCCTGTGCCAAAAAAGAAAGAGGCCGCAAGCCATCGACATACGCGATAGCTTACGGCCCCACTTGGCCCTCAGTACAGCCCACTTGCTGTACCGCACTGCTTTTCACTTTTCGCCGCACTTCCAAAACGATGATTTCACCGCTTTTTCGGCGCTTGATTTCGGCGGTGTTGCCCCGGTCAAGGATTGACCGCACCGCCCGGATTACTTCGTCCGGCAAGTTTTTTCACCTCCCGCCAGATGCCAGCGAACCCGGCGCAAATCTTCATTTTTACTTGATACCCCCCCGGTCATACGAAAATAACCTGTGTGTTCTTTGTACCTCACTCCCTCGGTTCTATGTCAGACCGGGTTATGGTACTTGTAGGGGGGGGAGTACCGCCGCTGCCGCCGTTGCTTGCGTCCAGCGGTTGCGGCTGGCCTTGTTCATCAAAATAATATAGATTGCCGCCGTCGTTCTCGATCTTGTTGTGGCAGTCGTGGCAAACGTATAGAAAGTTTGCCGGATTCAACGCCACGTCAGGGTCGTCAATGTTCCGTGGCGTCAGCCATACTTTGTGATGCACAATGTAGCCGGGTTCGTCGCGGCACATCTGGCACAGCCCGCCATCAATCCGCATACGATCAGCGATAAACGCCGCGCGGCATTTCCGCCAGCGCTTTGACTTGTAGAACGCTTTTGCAAAACTCTGTGCCATGTGTCACCATTCGGGAAGTGCGTTCATGTTAAACACAGTTGATTGGAAACCCGCCGGGGAATGTGTGATACACAAACCAGCGGGCAGGTACATTGCGGAATCGAACCGCCGCGCAGTGCGCTTGACCTACTCTGTACCATAATATCCCGGATTGCCCGCCGGGTCGGGTGTCGTCACTCTTAGGAGGAAGAAAAGCCGTCAGTGTTCCCACCTGACAAATTCACTATAACACACTTGAAATCCGTTATCAGGTCAACATTATGAACAAACTGTAAATTTTAGGCTTTAGGGCTTGCATCTGAAATCAAGTGCGATTCGCGGGCAAGCACATAGCAGTATTCACGTTTGTACCTCTTGAATGTGCTTTCGCTTACGCTTAGATCAAACTGCCGTAGCAGGGTAGCGGCGCTTGGTCTGCGCGGGTGGCGAATGTTCACCTTTACGGCAGCAACCAGCCGCCGCGCCTCTTGCTGTTGTTCCGCCGGGTATTTGTCGAATAGAGTTTGTTCAGCGGCGCACAGGGCGGAAAGATACGGCTCTGTTGTGGCGCTCTGTACCAGTCCTGCGCAGACCTTGACGATGCCAGACGGCAAGGTGTAGTTGTTCATGGTTCAGCCTCCGGCGGTGGCGGTGGTATTGGTCGCCAGTGGGTGACGTTCCGCAACCTCTACAATTTTGTCTGCATCAGCCAGTCGCATCAGGATTCCTCACTTTCTCGAAATAGAATTTGATTTCCTTTTCATTTGGCAGGACATTTCCATAAACAACGCCGATTTTGAAGATATAGTTTTCTTGCAGTTTTCTCGGAATCTCTGCAATGTACCGCCGGAATGTTTCAAGGTCGTGGGCGCGTTTGTAGTGGTTGCACATACGGCAGGACGGCATAAGATTTTCAATAGCATCTGTGCCGGAAGCCTCTGCGTTCCATGCCTTTTGCGGTTTGAAGTGATCTACTTGCATATCATTGTACGCGATATAGCGGCCGCAGTAAGCGCAATGACAGTCGTATTTTTTATACACCGCAATGCGGGTCTTTTTGGTGATTGCCATTATTCCACCTCCGTATCCGCCGGGCGCTCGATTTTTTCAAATTCAATTACCCACACTTCCGGGTTCGCTTTCCAGCTTGCTATTTGTAGACTTCTTTCTGGTACTGTTTCGTTCCACAGTTCGCTAAAAGGTAGCATATAGCGGTAATACTCGTAGGCGTCGCGGTTTGCACACGGCCTTGACATACAGCCCTCTTGCGCCCATGCGCACTGACAGCTGCATGGCCAGTTGTGCGGCTTTATGCCCTCCTTGCGGAAGTCCGCAATTTCCATGTCTTGTAGCTTTTGCCTCTCCACGCTTTTCACTTGCAAAAAAATTCTCGCAATATCCTTGCCCATGTAAATTGATGGGTGCCAGTGGTCGTCACAATCCATTTCCGGGCAAGCGCCTTGCGGCCAGTCTGCCCGGTAGTGCGTTCCGAAAGTGTTAATGCACCATGTTTCCCGCACGTACAGAATGTCGCCCACCGCAAAGGGCGGTTTCTCGCGCTTTGCGATTCTCCGGGTGCAGGTTTTTTCACCCGACAAAATTGCCTGCACCATTTCTGTGTTGAACAGAATAGGCTTTAATCTGTTTTGTGCATTACTTTTCTTCACTTTCTGAGCCCTCCGTATCCGCCGGGGCAATGGGTTCTTTTTTCTGCCAATAGCAGCAACTGTCATCGCCGTCCGTAAAATCTGCGCAATAAGGGCTTGCGCCGCAAAAGCACACGCCGTTGAAATCTTCCCAATACAGGCAGGTTTCACAGCGCAGGGGTTCGGCGTGGGTGCTGTTCATTCTGGTTTCCATCTTTACACGTTTCCACCTTTCCAGTTTTCAATGCTTTCAATGTGCAGAATTTGCAGGATATAGTAGTATTTGTCCGGGTCTGCGCCCCATTCGCGCACACCGCCTTTGCCGAAGGTGCAATGCACCCGCAATATGGCTGCTGGGGCTTTTGAATTGTATCCGGCACGAATTTTTACAGGAAAAATCTTGTATGCTTGACCTTTGCAATTCGGGTCGGCAACTATGGCAGAATTTATGCGAGTTCGGTAATACTCTGTCGCTTCACGGTATTCTTCGCGCTTTTCACCGCGGCAGATCATGTCAAACCATTCCTGCTTTATAGGAAGTGTCAGCATTTTTCATTACTCCTTTGTGACCGGGGCAAACAGTGTTTGGTCGTTGTTGGTTGCAAGGGTGGCGGAAAGCTCGGTCTGTATCAGTGCCCCTTTTCCGCCGCCGTCACAGCCTTGCCGGATTTTCAGCGTGTAGGCGAGATTTCCCCCCCCCGGAGGATTTTGCCTGTACCATTCTTTCATGCCAGCAATAGCAGTCGTCAGCAAGTCCGGCAACGGCTTTCCCCGCCGGGAGGCTCGGTCTAAAATTCCATTCATCGCCTTTACGGTCAAATAGTATTTCGTTGGCGGATTTTCCACAAGTATCAGCGACAGCATAGACACGTTTGCGACGCTGGGGCACTCCCCAATATTTCGCATCGACAACACGGTAGGCAACTTCTCCATACCCTGCAAAGCCCCCCCCAGATTCCGTGCTGTCGAATAAACTCGTTTGACCCGGTAAGGTGCAACAGTTCGTTGAGGACGATTTCAAAATCATCACCTCCGTTTGAAGATAAAGCGCCGTAGACATTTTCCCAAATGACAAAGCGCGGGTATCTGCCGCCGGTTGCCGCCAGCATTTCAGACGCAATGCGGATTGCCTCCCAAAACAGGGAAGATTTCTGTCCTTTAAGCCCCTTGCGACGACCAGCAATGCTCAAGTCCTGACATGGGCTTCCGAATGTGAAGATGTCTACCGGCTCGATCTTTCCGCCATCAATGGCGGAAACATTGCCGAGGTGCCGGACATTCGGCAAGTGTGTTTTGGTAACGGCTATGGGGTACGGCTCGACTTCACTTGCCCATACAGGGGTTGCGCCGCACATAACGGCGGCAAGGGGCATTGTGCCGCTGCCGTCGAACAGGCTGCCCAGCTTTACGGTATCAGCGGGGCGGTGTTCGTCTGCGCTGATCTGGACAACGGCGCGGCTGACAAAAAACAGGGCGTTGGGTAGCGCCATACCGTTGCCCCACATTTTGTATTCTGCGCCATCGGTGTGCAGTTGGTTGTGCCACTTGGCAAGGGCTTTGTCACTGGTAAGTATTGATTTTTTCGGAACAACGCCCTTGATTGTGCAAGCTGTGCGGTATACCCCGCGCCAGAAATCGGCGGTGTCTGGCGGCATATCCGCCGGGAGGTGTTCGATTTCTCCCCAGCCGTCCGGGAATCCTTGTAGGCGGCTGCACTCCAAAGGCATAAGGCGGCGGACAATGTAATGGGGCTGATTATGGGCAACCAGTGTTTCACCACCGCCGCCGGTAGCGCCGCCGTTTGCCTTGATTGTACCGCCCGCCGGGGATAGGACGTATTCAGAATAGTTTTGCTCGGCGAACGTGTAGGCAACGGCGTGTTCATCTACGGTATTCAGGGTAAAACACACCTCCTGATTCAGCCCATCACCTTGCGGGCCGTTTTTCTCGGCGCGGCCAATCATGGAGCCTTGTATGCAGATGCAGGGCTGGACGATCAGCGGGGTATTTCCGCCGCCGGTGCCGTAGTGGGCGGTAACGGTGTCGGCGGTGTCCAGCGGGCCGGTTGCGCGGCTGTCCTGACTATGCCAGCCAAACAGGGCGGCGCTGTTTTCGGTCGGCGGCATCATTTGCCCTCGCCCTGCGCAATGGCGCGTTTCAGCTTGTTCAGGTTGAAGTCCATTTCACCGACAAAGCGTAGGCACAGATCATGGTTGATACCGTTGCCCAAATAGGTATAGATGTATTCCATGCTTGTGCGTGTATAAATCGTGCCGCAAAATTGGTTGATACCGTTCAAGTGGTATTTCTGACTTGCCGAACTGTACGACTTGCAGGCTTCACGGCTGCACCATTCAATAATCCGGGCGTTCAGTTCGTCCAGTGTGTCCGCACCGTACAGCGGTACGGTGATATTGCGCGCCGGATAGACAATCAATTCAAGACGCAGGTTCATAATTGCTTTCGGAAATGCGGATTGCAGGGCGTACCGAACCGCCTGATCTAATATGATACCCTTTGCGTAGACAGGCGGCGGGGTCACGGTGGGTTCTGCTTTGATAAGCGCCCGGAAACTTTCAACAGCAAAATTGCGGGTCATAACGTGGTTGCTGTCGTTGCTGTGGGCGGGCAGTTTGCTTTCAAGGCTGTCGGCATCTATCATTCGCATTTTTCATCCCTCCAGTCGTGCGCAATGTTCGACGATGATATTTTCCTTGCCTGCCGGGGTGTTTCGGGTATATTTTTCACACCGATAGGCGGGGCAGTCATCATGCAGGCACGGCATAAAATATTCATTCCTGAATATTGCATCTGGAATTGTGGCAGAGGGCGTGGTTACGCCGTGAACACGGAATGGGCACACCATGCGGCTTTTTTCTTCTTCCTTGTGCATCATGGGTTTACGCCTCCGCGTCGCCAATCAGCGTACCGCCCACGCGGTAGCCGTAGCGCAGGCGCAGGAGCTTTGCAGATACCCATGCCCGCACTAAGGTTTTATAGGCGTGGACGTCTGGGCCGTCTGGGTCGGAATTGGCGGCATTGTAGATAAAGCAGATCACGCGATAACATACATCGGCATTTCGAGGATTCCCGGCAAGGCATTTTTTTACATTGTCAAACGCCTTGTTTGCCGCGCGCTTGTCGCCGTGACCGGTGACGGACATAATGGTTTTGATAGCTTTCTTTCGGGTCATAATTTCATTCCTCCAATAATTCAGCCGCTTTCAGCATGACGGCACAGCCGTTTGTGCGGCAGTTGTGTTCAAACCCACAGCCGACGCACTCCCAATAGCAAGGGGAGGCAGGGCGCGGGAAAGCGGCAATCTTTTTCAGCTGTTCCAGCAGTTCCGGGCTTGCTTTTTCCATGGGAACGCTTGTACAGTTGACGGCATCAAATTTCAGATGTTGGGGCATTGGTTGCGCCTCCTGTTGTGGTGCGCTTCTAGTAAGAAACTGTGCGCAAGCGGGGATTTACTACCAGCTGACAGCCGCACATCGGGCAATCAAAAGCGTCGTGTTCGCCGTTCACAACGGCGTCTCCGCTTACAATGATTTTATCGCGCAAATAATTGAATCTTCCGTAGTTGTGTGTGCCGTCAACGGTATAGCGGTTATCCGACAGCGCCGCGAACTCATATCCACACACAGGGCATTTCAGATTGTGGGCAATCGTAACCGCTGGGGGTGGCGGCAAGGGGGCTTCATACGGCTTTGCGGGGGTATTGAGAGTTTTATTCTTGAATTTTTTATGCGGAATATCAAAGCAGATTTTAACCGCCGCGCCCGCAATGGCTGCGAACACTAAGACAACCGCGATAATCAGATATTGCACAATTACACCTCCCATGTGAACGGCAACCCAATTCGGCAGGCCCCGCGCACATCATCATAGAAATAGCAGCCTTGGCAGCATTCGCCGCTGCCATTCTGTTCACAGTAGTTGCTAAGATCGCGGGCAGTGTCGGCTAAAGCGTCGGTATCGGTGTCAGTGTCCTGCGTGGGCGGTTCCGTTGCTGGCAGTTCGGACACCGGCGCAGGGCTGACGGCAACCGCCGGGGGTTCCTTAGATTGGGGTTGAACCGGCGGTGCAGGCTGTTCCGCCGGGGGCGGTGTGGGCTGGGCGTTGGCGGTCTGCTTGGGTGTTTCTCGCGCCATTGGTTCGGGAACAACGCCCGCGCCTGCACAGGCTTTGACGAACTGCGCCCATGTGTACTGTACGCGCTGACCGTCCATATAGAAGCGGATTCCCTTTGCACTGGTATCGGTGATACCGCCGCAGAGGTTCGTTCCGCCGGTGTTGATGGCAAGGGCTTGCAAGGCGGCAGCACTAAAGTGTTCCAGCTTGCGCACCCATTTCTTATTTACAAATTCCTTTGCCATAGGCAGCGCCCAGTCGGGGAATGTTTCGAGGGCGGATTCTTTTTTCTTGCGCACTGCTTCCAGCGTCGGTATGGGATAGGTGGCGGCAACCTCTTCCTGCTGGCGCTTGGGCAAGCTGCTTAGTTCATAGGCAACCTGTGTGCCGATCACGCCGTCTTTATATCGGCGCATCAAGGTGGGTGTCAGGTGCTTGTAGATTGCCTGATACTTGCCCGCCTGCGCGGAGGATATGCCCAGCGCCGCCGCAACCGCTGCGCGGGTCTTGCCCTCGACCTTGCCGCCGCCCGCTTTGAACTCGCGGGCAATTTCGGCGGTCTTGACGGTTTCCATCATGTTTTCATACTCGGTTTCCTTGCGGGCGGTGCGGTTCATCAAAATTAGCCGCGCCTGATCTGCAAGGGCACCGAGGCTGGTTGTCAGCCGTGCATCGACTTCCCGCCAGCGGTCGGGGTCTTTGGCGTACAGGGTAAGCAGGGCAAGACGGCGGCGGTGCCCGCCGGTCAGACGGTACTTGCCGGGTTCATCGTCCGCCGGGCGAACGACCAACGGCTGTTCCAGTCCGAAAGCGTCTATTGCCGCCGCAAGTTCTTCTATTTCATCGGTGTTGTAGAAATTTTCGGGGTCGGGCAGAATGTCCTCCAGCTTGACGCGAACAAAGCGGTCTTGTTCCGGCTTGCTTTCAGCTGCCCGCAATACATCTTGAATCAGGTTCATGGTTCCCTCCGGGGTGTTCCAGTGGAACACCAAAACGGCATTTTATTTCTTCTTGCCAGATTCGACGCGCCGGGCTTTGTCGCCCTGTTTCTGCCACTCCGGGAGCTTTTCGGACAGGGTCATAATGTAGAATTGGGCGATAATATCCCGCGTGTCGGTGGGTAGGCTTTCAAACTGCTGGATAATGTTTTCCCGGATTTTCGCCGGGTCTGACGTGTTATGATGTAAGGGCTTTTTCTTGGCTTTCACAGTATCACCTCCGCGCCGGTCTTGAGGTCGATCTGCACAGGGCGGGTGCCTTTCCGTGCAAATTCGGGGTGCATAGTGCGGTGGCATTGGCTTTTCGGGTCGTCGGGGTGATCGACGGCGCACCACTTGTGCATACAGGCAGTGTTCAGCGCCGGGTCACATTCATACAGGGTAATTGCGTTATTGCAAACGCAGCCAAAATCAATCATCGTTTCCGTCCTTTCCGTTGGTTGTACAGTCCGTTCTTGCGGACGTCTCGGCGTATTTTGTCGCCGCGCTCGGCATCGGCAGAATCCATGCGCCGTTCTGCATCGCGGGCGGCGCTGATCTGATCGCACAGCTTGCGGTATTGCGCATAGTCCGGGCACCGGCTGTGGCAGTTCACAGCCCGCCGGGGGCATTGGTAGCAGGGTGTGTTCATTGCTTACGTTCCTTGATTTTGTACCCGGCAGCTTTCAGCGCCTTTATGGTGTCAGGCGGCGGAATGCAAGCCGGGCTGTCAGTCTGCATCATAATCCGCCCATCTTTTGCAAAGACTGCGAACAGCGGTTCAGGGGCTTTACAGCGGCAAGGGCTGTTCATATTCCAGCACCTCCAGCACATCATCTGCAAGGGCGCGGAAATCGCGGGCGGCGTTGCTCCACCGGCTTGATACGGACAGCGGGGTTCCGGCATCGTTGCTGTTTTCGACTTTCACGGTTGATTCCCGAATACCGCTGCCCAGCAGGGCAAGATCGGTGTTTTCGGCAGCCTTTGCCGCCTGATCGGGGCGGTAGCGGGTAATGATGACGTGGGCTTTCAGCTTGGGGTTTTCCTGCTGGGCGGCGGTAATCTGTTCCCACACCTCGGAAAGCCCCTTGCGGGCATTCTTGTCAAGGGTGATCGGCACGAGGGCAAGGTCGGCAGCCATAAGTGCGTTGATGCTTGCCATGTCGATGTCCGGCGCGCAGTCCACAACAACAAAGTCAAACGTGTTTTCGTTTTCCGCAAGGTAGCGGCGCAGGCGCTTATCCCGCCCGCTGGAGGTATCCAAAAGTAAGGAAATGTTCGACTTCATAAGGCGGTAGTCGCTGGGCAGGACGCGCAGATGCGGATACGGTTTTCCGCTGGTGGAAATGGCGGGAAGTGTGGAGTGCAGGGCGCAGGCATCGGCGGCAGTCTTGGCGGTCAGCACATCACCCAGACCGTACTTAAAATTGCGGATACCGTAGAACTCGGTGCTGTTGCCCTGTTTGTCGGCGTCGATCAGCAGGGTTTCGCCGACGTTGGAAAGCTCATAGGCAAGGTTTGTGGCGGTGGTAGTTTTGCCGACGCCGCCTTTCAAATTCAGAATGACAATAGTTTTCACTTTTTCTTGCTCCTTTTCTTCTTCTGGTGCTGCTTGGCTTTGGTGCGGTCTTTGCCCGGCTTGGCGTAGTAGTTCATCATGGTTTCAAAACGGCGGTACGCGCTGCCGCTGTGACGTTTCTTGCTGTTGTTCATGGCTGATATTGCGGTCTATACCGCCCCTCCAGATAGTCTGTGATGACAGCGGCGGCAGCTTCCCAGCCTTTGCAAACTTCCACGGCGTAACCGGCCTCGCGCAAGTCGGAAATCCATTGCTTTTGTGCAGCTGATACCGTACCGCCGCGCTGTCGTTTCAATTCGATGTACAGGCCGTTATACTTGGTTCGGATAATGGTATACTGGCCGCGATCAACGGAATCCAACTTTTGAATGCCTACCGGCAGGAAGATGTCAGGTACACCGGCTTTCACGCCCATGGCGCGGAACCGTGCCGCTTCGGATTTACTGCGCTTGCCGCCGTTGGGAACATGGTACATAAGCGCAAGCTCCGGGTATTTGCCCTGCTGTGCGTTTGCCCATCGGAAAAGGCAGATTTGTTCAACATCTTCGGTAGGGGGCGGCAGGGTGTATTTAATATCCGCCATTGAATGATCTTGCACTTCCTTTCTTGCTGGCAGGCGGCAGGGGCGCGTAATGATCGCGCAGGGCGTAGCTTGCCGCCCCTGCTGTGGTGGTTATCATGCGGTCGAACATAGGCCCGAAAAGCTGTACAGGCGGTGGGAACTGCGCTTCTGTGTTTGCGGCGATCTGCACAACTGCTTTCACGTCCTGTTCTGTGTAGCCACGGTCAAACAGGTTGTACACCTGCTTTCTTGTTTGCTTATCACCCTGCAAATTTGCCCCTGTGTGGGATTGAATCAGGGCTATAATGCGGGTACAGCTTTCACGTCTGTTTTCAACAGACTTTTCAACAGTCGTTTCGGGGGGAAGATTATGTTGGGGGGTAATCTCATTTTGTCTAATATAATCTTCTGTGCGAAAACTCGGTTTTTGTGGTTCGTTATCTGGGTTTCTGTATGCGGTTATTCCGTTTTTGTGTACAAAAACTAAACCGGCGCGGGGCGTTGCCTCTAAAAGCCAGTATTCAACAATAATTGGTATTTCGCCGGTACGCCTTGCAATGCCGTCAAGATAGCGGCTTTGAATTGCGCGCGAGGTTAGTATTCCGTCCGTTGTAAATAAGGCTTTATCGAAAAGCCCTAAAGACACGCACAGATCAACGATTGCCCGAACTTGGGTTGACTTCAACCCGCCGCCCAGCTTGCGCGCTGTCGATGCGGCGTTGTCATATCCCCAGCGGTAGAAATAACCATCGGTGGCGTAGGCTTTTTGGCACAGGGCAAAGTAGACATAAAAGCCCGCTGGCCCCTGTGCATCAATCAAGGCATCAATAGAGTTATCGTTTTCCAGTACGTCAACATCCCACGTCGAATAGTTCAGGTTCCGCTTCGGCGGTCTCCCCATAAGCTATTCCTCCGTGTGCGGCGTTACTGCCCGCAATAATCACCGGCGGCGGTATAGTTCGCCGGATTTGCGCGGGGGTCGCTCCACCCATATTGAATACCCGCTTCCATTGCCGCCGCCTGTGCGGGGCTTACGCGCAAGGCCTGGTTCATGTAGGCGCAGGCTGTGCGGCGCACGGCATCAAGCACGGTGTCGGCGGCGCGGGCTTTGTCATGAGGCTCAGGCGCGGAATAGTACACGCTGTCGCCGGGGTAGACAATGGCCGGTCGCCCGAAATCGTAGGGGTTGGGAACATACGCCTGCGCGGGCAGACCCGCGTATACTTGCGGGAAAGTGTCACGGCGTGGGCTTTCGATGATGGACGTGTCGATCATGCTTTTCAATCCTCCTGTGTTTTTCTTATCCGCCGGGGCTTCATGCGGCTTTGGCGGCTCATATAGTGCCGGTCTTTCCCGGCTGTCAGCTATTGAGGAGGTAAAGGAGAGAAAAAGGGGCAGCGGGCTGTCAGAATCGAACTGACCGATGCTGTGAAATCTGTACCAGCGCCCGCATATATACCCAGCAGGCACGAACAGGCTTGCCCGCCGGGGCGGATAGGGGCAACGCCCCTTTAGGTGTCCGACACCTCCGCGCGGCAGATAGCGGCCCGCGCGGTGCCCGGTCAGTCGACAGCGCCCTTTTCAAATCGCTTTCGACTGCTGGTAGCGGTCAGTTCTGCGCCGATACCGCCAAACGCGCATAGGGTTGTTATAATAGGCACAGCTGTTCACCGGCGCTTTCTGCCGCCGCCTGCCGGAATAGGCTTTGCTGTGCGGCGTATGCGTCGAAATCGGCGCAGCCCTTGGCATAGTATTCCGGGTCAACTTCAAACCCGATGAAATCCAGCCCTGCATCATAGGCAGCTTTGCGGCTGTTGCCGCTGCCGAGGTGGGTATCAAGGATTTTGTCGCCGGGGTGACAGAATAGGCGGAAAATCCAGTCGTACAAACCAATAGGCTTTTCCGTGGGGTGCCAGTGCTTTGCATCTTTACTGCGGGTGCTGGAAAGTGAAATCAGCTTGGCATTATCGTTCAAGCTGCACCATGCAAATTCACATTGCGCCATGGTAAAGTCGGTCGGTATGTTGGGCTTGTTCCAGATCAGGAAACATCGGCAGGGTGGCAGTTCAAAATAATTGCCGCCCCAGATGATTTGTTGCTTGGAAACGCGAAACAATTCATCAAAGTATTCCGGGCGTGGCGCGTTGTCCCACGCTATGATTTTTTTGCCGTATTTCGCCGCCCATGCGCCGCCAGTTCGGGTAATGCTATACCCCCCCCCCGCAAGGTTCTGAACCGCCGGGGCAGCAGAACGGTAACGATCAAACCGCCCACCAAAGCGGGTTTTATCGGAGCATTTGAACACGTTGCCCGCGCCGCCGTATGGAGGGTCAACCACGGCAAGGTCAAAATATCCGTCGGGAAACTGCGCCATGCCCTGCATACAGTCCATGTTGTAGGCGTGGTTTAGTTCAAGCATTGGGGGATACCTGATCAAGCGTATAGCGGTAGACAACTTCCGTAACGGTCATCAGGATATCAAGTCTGCCGGTTCCTGCAATCGGGATTCTTACACCGTTGCCGTTCTTGTATATGATCTTGATTTCGCTACCATCTCCGGCGTAAGTCGAACCGCCGGGGCGTAGGCAATAACTTACCGCGTCAATCAGCGGGCAGGAAATTTTCAGCATTTCCGCAAGACTGCGTATGTAGCCTTCGGTCGGCGGCAGACCGTTTTGCATTTCCTGAATTGCATCGAATTTTTTCGACGGCATAATTTTTGCCACACGTTCAAGCCGGTTAAGGGTGCCGTCCAGCAGTTCATTCACCGCCGTTACATGGGCGGCAAGATTGTCCAACCGCGCGCGGGCATCAGCGGTATTCAGCTGGATTTCGATTTCAATGCCGTGGCTTTTGGCGTTCTTGGCCTCAACAGGGGTCATTTTGTCGCGTCCTTTCTATCCGCCGGGGGTCGCCCACGGCGTTTGATATTTTGATCGGTGGTTTGCTGGGCTTTCTCGGCGCTGTAAACTTTGCGCCCGCCAGGATAACGCTTGCCGGTATAGCCGCGCGGCAATTCTCGGTAGATTGTCGCCAGCGATACCCCTACAACCCCGGCAATGCTGGACGGTGTGATTCCGTGCGCATATAGCTTTTCAATAAGTAGGCGGTCGTCGTGGGTAAGGTATCTATATTCGCGCACTTCCGCACCTCGCTTTCGGTAAAAAAATAATGCGAAAAAGGTGCAAAACCTCTTTCGCATTTAATACTAATATTTTCATGCACCGCACCCGGCAAGATTTGCCCCTTGCGTGGCGGGGGCAAATGCTGTATAATAGCTTTAATCGTATTGTGTGAGATTATGCCCCGATGGGATGGGCGGCGCGCACTGCACCATAATTGTAAAAGGAGTTGTAACGATGAAAGGTATTATCCTTGCCGGCGGTGCCGGTACCCGACTTTACCCGCTGACGATGGTCACATCCAAGCAGCTGCTGCCCGTCTATGACAAGCCGATGATTTATTATCCACTGTCTACGCTGATGCTGGCGGGCATCCAGGACATTCTGATTATCTCTACCCCCACCGACACGCCGCGCTTTGAGGCGCTGCTGGGGGACGGCAGCCAGTACGGCCTGCACCTGCAGTACAAGGTGCAGCCCAGCCCGGACGGCCTTGCACAGGCCTTCATTCTGGGCGAGGAGTTTATCGGCGATGACTGCTGCGCCATGGTTCTGGGCGACAACATCTTCTACGGCGCAGGCTTCTCCAAGCGGCTGAAGGCCGCTGCTGCCAACGCCGCAGCAGGGCGCAGCACTGTTTTCGGCTACTATGTCAACGACCCCGAGCGCTTCGGCGTGGTGGCCTTTGACAAGGATGGCCACGCGACCGACATTGAGGAAAAGCCCGCCAACCCCAAGAGCAACTACGCCGTGACCGGCCTGTACTTCTACAACAGCGATGTTGTGAAGATGGCCAAGCAGGTCAAGCCCAGTGCCCGCGGTGAGCTGGAAATCACCACCCTGAACCAGATGTACCTCGATGAGGGCAAGCTGGATGTCCAGCTGCTCGGCCGCGGCTATGCCTGGCTGGACACCGGCACGATGGATTCTCTGGTCGAGGCTGCTACCTTTGTGCAGACCGTGGAGCAGCGCCAGGGCATCAAGATTTCCGCACCCGAGGAAATCGCCTACAAATACGGCTGGATCACCAAGGAAAAGCTGCTGGAGAGCGCCGCCCGCTATGGCAAATCCCCCTATGGTCAGCATCTGAAGAATGTCGCCGACGACAAGCTGCAATACTGATAGAGTAGGG
>ERZ1034925.169-NODE-169-length-35917-cov-39.204116_pt1 | contig 35917 bp, 48 predicted proteins | sample MGYA00520687_ERZ1034925 | MGnify/ENA primary metagenome ERZ1034925 (study PRJEB33766, sample SAMN09781758) | gut metagenome | biome: gut microbiome | host: Homo sapiens | place: Madagascar | study: EMG produced TPA metagenomics assembly of the PRJNA485056 data... | reverse complement strand
TTCCATCAAGGCATCTTCAACCATGTCTTGAATTTCTTCAACATGAGGCGCACGATCAAGTTTATAGCACATGTCGCTCACTGAGTCCGTAATTTTTGCAATGTCTTCGAATGGGATTCGATCGTTGCTTGCCCTCGTGATTGCGCCTGCAATCTTCGTATTGTCGAATGTTGCTTCCGTTCCGTTTCTTTTGATGACTCTCATCGGAAATATCCCTCCCGCATATTTGTGACGCGCCCGCCAACGATTTCGTATAAAGTAGCTCTCTTAACTCGGTCTTTCCAGTTTTTAGGCGCCTCTTTTTCCCTAATGTCAAAGTCAATCTTTTCTGTTTTGCTCCACTTCTTGAGCGTATCAATAATCTGAACGTATCCCATACCCGGTCCGGCATATTCCATATAGATTCTCGGATAGCTATCGTCCGGGTCGATACTACTGTAAAGTCTCATCGTATTATCAAAATCGCCAAAATGTTTTAGAAAATCGGAAAGGGGGACGATCTGTTTAGGATCATCCGCCCACGCCTGAATCTCAAATTCCCTTTGCACGTTTAGTCTACACCTCCATGCATATGTCATATAAAAACAGAACAAGAAAAGCCACACGAGCAAAAGGCATAAAGTTACAATATCCACGATCAGCTTACCTCGCTTTCAAGAATTGACTCGTAATATCGGATTGCGGTTCTGAGAACTGCTGTCTTGCTCATAGTTCCCATTTCCATGCAATGCGTAAGGATATCCGCGTCCTTGGCCGTCAGATAAAAGCTTTCCCAGCCTTCCGTAACTGGATTGATATAGTCGGATTTTTCAGTGACTAAGCAGGTGCTCATCATATCACCTCAACTGTCAGTGCGTAAGTAACCCAAAAATAAGCGACCAAAAGCATGCACCATTCAGGAACAGAAGTAAAAATATAAGTACAGCAACCTCTACGATCACTGTACTCTTCTTTTTATTGGATTGCTCCGGTGGCTTCTGTTTAGAAAGGGTGACCCACCGAATCTTAATTCCCGACGAATCTTCTACGGGAATTGGTATGCAATTTTGTCCCTTCTTTTTTATATGTTTTTGTCGATTTTTGGTTCCAGTTTGGTCTACGCAGAGCTGCCGTGCCTCATTAGCGGAAATGACCCCAGTTCGAGTCAAATCATAAGCTATTTTATTAACCTGATTTGGAGAAATGCATCTTTCATAAAGTTCCCAATAGTTCGGCGTCACGTATGCATTATGGCGCAGAACAGAGTCATTTATCAAATTGGCATATATGTAATCGATTTGCGCCTGTTGAGCGGCAAGCAGTTTAGCATCCTCGATTGGCTTTTGCTCAGGAATATGGGAAGATTGAATCATGCTCGGGGAAATATGTTTTTTATAAAACCTCCAATATTCTGTCGTCCCGCATACGTCGCGATTTAGATCTATTGAATCTTCGTCAAGAACCCATATACAATTCGGGTTATTGCATTCAGAATCTATTCCAACAACTTTTTTAGACTTAAAGGACGTCGAATCGAGTTCTGGGTTTACTGTCGATGTCGAAGTCGATGATACCATACGGAATGCCATCCTCTCTCATACCAGTCGTGATGTAAGGTTCAACCTTCGTCGGACTTCCCCAGCCAACTTCATCACCCATGTTATTCGGTGTCAGTTTCGGATTGTCCAAGGCCTCATAATAATCGTTCAGCGAAGCATAAAAACTTCCCAGAATCTTATAATTGACATCGTTGAACGCTTTCATAATCCGCTCATGCGTGGACCAGAAATATCTTCCGCTATACGCATCAAAGAAAAGAGACTCACCCTCATGATTTTCTCGAGACATAGCCGCAACCTGATTGGCCTGCTTTTCGGCTTTCTCTTTGGCCACTTGATCACGAATTTCTCGTTCTTTCTGTTCACCGATTGTCTCCACAACTTTCTCCCGGTAGTCTTTTGCCATACTCTCGGAAAGATTAAGCAGAGTGGTCAGCGCCGCGGTCTTCTTCTTGGAAATATCATTGGACTTAAAGCCGCAGGCAATGCTCAAAGCCGTTGCAGCAACTGTCGGAGCATATACCGGAGCAACCGTCTTGACCATTTCGACCGTACCTTCCGGCTGCTTCTCGTCGACCAAACGAACAGCTTTCACCGTCGCTTCACCACAAAGCACGACTGCCGCTACCGTACCGATTGAGCTAGCAACAGACAGAATCGTAGAAGCATTCGTCTTGCCAAAGCGTTTAAGAACTTGGACACCGAAGGCAAACAGATTTTTCATAGAGACTCTCCTTTCAAAAATAAAAAGAAAGAGTCCACGTTTCCGTGAACCCCAACTTTTGATTTGATTACCTAGTCGTATAAATGATGTAGCATACTACGAAGAATATAATTGATAAACCCGTTTTCAACATAATTGTTACCTCCTTTAATCGCAAAGTATTCTTTCTATTATATACCTTGTGATTATTGCGAGGTGTCTCATTTTTCGAACAGCTCTACGATAATAGAGAAACCAAAAGTAAACATAAAGAATGCAAGGAGAAGCGCAGTTCCAACAAGTCCAATAATAATATCCTGTTTACTCATTGGCTTGTTTCGTTCTTCATTCGCCGCGCGCTCCCTTTCTAGTTTATTTTGATTAACAAAACGAAAAGTATGCTCGGTTTGAACATTAATCTTTTTCCTTGCAGGGTTTTGAATTTTCGTTCCGCAATATTCGCAAAAGAAAATATCACGATCATCGTCTATCCTTAGGTTAGCTCCGCAATTCGGGCAAGTGATCATCTGCTGCTCGCGCATATGCTTCTCCTCCAAAGTCGAAAAAATAAAAACCCGTGTATGCTTCTGACATACGTCTCCGGTAATCCGGTGTCCTACAATTAGACGATTCATTAGGCTAATGCAGAACCCAATGCCTGCACCTCCTAGGGTAAACTCCCAATAGGGTCTCTATTATAGCCCATGTTTTTCTCGCGAGTTATTCTGTGAAGAAACGTTCAATAATATAGACCGTAGAGAGAATGCCCGTTACAAAACCTATAAATAAGCATACTGCATCTGAACTCATCCGTCAAGACCTCCTTACGAAAAATAAAAAGAAAGAGACCATGTAGGTCTCTTTTAAGAAGCATTCATAACCTAAGGATTGAACGCCCGTTGAATAGTCCTCTATAGGCTTCCACACACAGATTCAGCATGCGAGTCTTTTCACAATCTGGCATTGTACCAAATTTAATCGACGCTACATACTGACGCAACGCCTCGCGAATTTTGCAATATGCATCCCGATCAATGCAATACAAAGGGCAGTCATCAGAATCACGAATTTCTCTATCCGTTAGCACATACAATCTTCTTCCTAGAAAATTGATCTTTTTCATATAAGATTGCCTCCTACTATATGAGATGCTTTTATGCGATAAAAAGAAAGAGCCCTTGTTAGAGCTCTGTCTCTCGAAACATCAGGCATAAACCATTTCCGCGATTCTCGTGCCAAAGTAGTAGATCACGTTCGCTTTTGAAGCATCGATATCATAATTCATGACACCGATCGGTCTTCCTTTTCGAACGTTGACGCGATTATATTTCCGAATTAACTTCGAAAATATTCTTCGCTGATCCATCGTTTCGAAATAAAACCTGATCGGAGCGTTAAACCCTTCTAACTCCACATCACAAGCGTAGCCTACCGTATGGCAGATAATAATAACTTCCATAATAGTTTCCTCCTTATAATATTTCTATTATAAGGCCTGTAATTTCTGCGAATTACGAGAAATGCTTAGGATTGTCATAGTCTTTGATCGACGCTCTGTGGATTGGAGCATCCGAATTAGTTGGTCCAGACTTTACGATGAGGTTTACGAGGTGGACGTGCTTCTCGATGTTATTGCCCGAAAACTCCTCGGTCAGCAATGCTAGAAAACCCTCAAGGAATTTGTCGCAGGACTCCTGAGACGAATATTTTTCGTTATCCATTTCGAAATCGATCACAACTTCGAATCGCGCACCAGCCATAAGTTAATCTCCTTTCATAATAAGAAAAAGCAAGAGCCCTTGTTAGGACTCATCCTCTCCGTCTACTATAGCCTATGCTTTTCTTGCGAAAAAAAGAGATGCCGTGTTTTCACAGCGATCTCTTTTGAGAGTTCAGTCCATAAAATTTGTGAAACGGTCAATCACGACCAAGTTTGCTTTTCAGAGATGAATGAATTGGCCCGACGACATCTTCGTAATGTAGAATCATAAACGTCGACAGAATCGAGAACCCACACTTCAAGAGCGTATCTCCATACTTCTGAAAGAACGTCGGCTCAGGCACTGGATCGGTATTAAGTTTCTTTCCCTTAATATCATACAGCCCTTTTAGACGTTCGGTCAGTTTAGGATAATTCTCTGCAAGTGGATCAGTTTCTCGAATTGTCTTTGTCAGTTCTTCGATTTCGACATCGATATCATCCGGTTTCGTTTCCTCTGGCTCATCAACTTCAAGCCCGATAATTTTCCAAATGTTCATTAATTCTCCTTTCATGAACTCTCATTATAGGAAATGTTACTCCTGCGAAGGCTTACTAACCTTAAACGTCACGGAATCACGATCCGCCAGAGACTCCACCGGAACATTCAGCATGAGCTGATATACGTCCTTATCCGCTTCCGGATCAGAGTGAATTTCAAGCGTACCCTCGCCGTTATAGTTGGACGAAGAGATGCCGAGAATAGCACCAAGGAAAATATCAATGGCACTCAGCGTACCAACGACTTCACTGCCATACGGAAAGCCCCAAATCTTCGACAATGCGGCATAAAGAGTACCCGCAGCCGGAATGAAATACTGAGCGATCCACTTGATCACGTCATAAGTCTTATTGTTCAAAGTCATTTTGTTACTCCTTTCGTTGCATACGAAGATTTGTGAATGGGCAATCGGTTTACTTCCTGCATAATCTTTTTTGCAGACCCATTTCCGCCCATTTTCTCATATGGCTTATACAAATAGTCATACAGATTTTCATACTCGTCCTGTGTAATCCATCCGCGTTCGATGTACTGCATACCAAGCCAGATGATCCGATCATGCGCCAGCCCGATCAGCATTTGTGTCTTAACATCTTTACGTTCCATGAGTTTCTGTGCAAGCGCCCAAAAACCGGAAGATGCCAAAACTGAGCAAATGATGGTCACGATAAGCTGCTGCCAGTCCACCACATTTTCACCTTCTATCCGACCAATTTTTCAAGTTCTCTTGGAATATAAGCCCACGCCTCATCACCCAAGATGAGATATGCGCTTTCAAATATTTTCATACCGTAGTCCGCTATGAAATTGCATATCCATTCCTCTGTTTCTGTACGGTATTCCGGCTTCACCATGCGGTAGATGTCGTCGATCAGATGGAAGCTGAATAGCACACAATGCCCTATCTCATGGATCAAAACACGATTTTTAAAGTGACCAGTTAGACGATTTGACATATAAATCGTCCTTGTTCGAGGATCTGTCGTTGCCACGCTAAATTGTCCGTCTCGATCCATGAGAATAGGACTATCAGGATTTACATGTTCCAGCTTCCACAAAATTCCATTTAAGTAGAAGCTATTCATAGACGGTTATCCCGGCATTTCACTGATAAGCTTATTCATATCAGCTTTAATCCGCTTCTTGAGTTCGGGGTCAGCGCCTTTATAGATTTCGCGCAGGGTTTCGATAGTGTCCGATACATGCTCGCTGGCATGCCGGTTCATGTCGTCCAAGTCCCTCGCCGAATTCGTAGCGGTATAATGTCGTTTAGCTGTCTGGTACTCATTGTAGGCCTGACCATATCGAGGATTCTCGACGTAACGATCGTCTACGCGAAGCATCTCGTCGAAAATCTCATCATAGTCACGCGGACGCGGTTTGCGGATTGGCGGTTTACGATAGCCTCGACGTCCGTATTCGTAGGCTTCTTCGTCATTCCGATTATCGTCCATGGCCTCAATAACTTTCTTGTAGTAACAGGCTTTCCAGCACTTTTCTCGAGCTTCCGCAAGATCTTTGATCATGTCAATAACTTCACCGAGCTCGTGCGTATCTGTATTCTGGATGCCCTTGCTAATCTCAGTCTGAAGCGCTTGTGTGATGGTTCGTTCGATTTCACAAAGCTCTTTCGACTTATTCATCGTTTCATACATCTACAAGTCACCTCCTCAACTAACTCTGGCGATCCGCAGATTCATGTTTGCTGTCAGAAGAACCGGAACAGTTCCGGTATTGACCACGCTGACGCGATTCAGATCGCAGCATGTGTTTTTGGCATATGTCCCAGTCGAAACGTTATTGAACACGTTTTCGGCCGCAGGAGAAGAGACCGCAACCGTTGCTGGAATAGCGACCCCTCCAAGTGCAATAGCTAGCTGAACGGGCGTATTTGCCGCAGTACTTCCGATATTTCCGGAAAAATCAATTTTGTATGTTCCGCCGATTGCACGAAGTTTTACAGAAGGAATTCCCTTTGTAAAGCATTCACCGCAACCCGTGTGAAGCATAACCGTATCGAAGGTAACAGCTTGCCCCGGAAGAACCGTCTGGGCAGCAGAATTTGTGAGTTCAATCATAAATATACCTCCAGAAAAGAAGTAGGGGAGAGACCCCGATTAAGAGATCTCTCCCATTTTGAATTAGTTGTAGTTTCCGCAGCAGGTCTGTCCGTTGTAGTTGTATGGATTCGGTACGCTATAAGCCGGAACAGGGCAGGGCTTTAGCTGACTAATCAGATAATCGTTCTGATTACGCTGAGAGACCGCCAAGTTCAGACTGGTGATAATCTGATTCTGCTCGGCGATCTTTTCATCCTTACGCGCCAGCTCAGAAGCCGTAAGACGGTCGTTGATAGCACGGAAGTTCGCGTTGTTGTTATCCATAATGTCTCGCGCCGCGTTGGCAATGCCGGTCGTGATCGCGCAGGTGTCGGTCGCCATCCTGTACTGGATTTCAGCCTGACCCTGACGATTCTCGCAGCAGCAGTCGCCGAGCTGACGAGAAAGCGCATTAGTATCCTGCATTTGCGCGATTCCCATCTGCGTAATACCGTTCTGGATGCCGTAACCAGTCTGCATAATCGTTGTGTTGATGCCATTCATCTGGGCAAGCTGGTCATAGCCGAGAGAGCAGATGCCGCTGTTGATGCCATCGAGTTTGGCAATGATGCCGCTCGTGTCAAAGCCTCTCTGTACTTCGGAGCCAACCCCGCCACTCATGCCGCGATCCATGTAGACAACGGTAGGAGAATCGGCACCGAAATTGTTATTACGTCCATTCCAATTTCCGCCAAAGAGCGCAAACAGAATAATAAGACCCCACCAATAATTATCGGCACCATAGCCTCCGCCCATGCCATTGATCGGAGCAGTCAAAGGAATACTGGGAATAGAAGAACCAAACATATAACGACCTCCTAAAAATAATATTTAACAACAAAAAAGAGACTTCTCTGGCCGCGCGCTCCTTCGAAATCTCTTCGTCGTTTTCATTATTTAATTCGGTCTACACCAACCGCTTAGAGCGGAATATGTAGCTGATTCTTAAAGTAGTCCGTGGCCATATTCGTCGCCTCTTCTTTGGAAACACCATACGTCTTACAAAGATTCATAGCGATTTCTTGGCCCTTTTGTGCATCACCGGACTGAATAACCCGGAGCATTTCCATCGCTCTGGGATTATTAGTAATATTGGAATTTTGGAGTGCCATGTTTAGCAGCATGTTCATCGGATTAGTCATGGGATTCGTCCTCCTTCTTTGCTACAGTCTGCTGATTATTTCGATGGGGATTGAACGATTTTCCAAGTCGTTTTTCCATTCGACCGAGTCGGTCAAGAATATCATCGAGTTTCTTATTTGCGTCATTACTGGACGTATCATCAACTGTAGTTTCTTGAGAGGGCACGAAAGTACGTCCTTCAATCAATCCGTTGTTTCCCCACCATTTGACATAAACTACTTGTCCGTCTGCACGAGGGAAGAAGGATGCCGTCCCATCCATAGGAACCTCGTTCGGACGAATATCGGTGTCGGAATTTACTACTCTTCCTTTCAAATATGTCTGACGAGGAACTGCTTGAGGCTGGGATGCGTAGGGATTGTTCTGGACGATCTGTCCCTGCGGAGCATATTGCCCGTATTGATTCTGGTACTGAGGCATATAGGCTCGTTCCTGATTTGTTCCGGGATACTGTTGCATAAACAAATTTCTCCTTTCCAAATGGGTCAATTAATTAGAAACATCACGCATATTTATCGCCGGTCATCTCTGCCGCGTCCAGTGCATCGTAGTACGTCTGCGCCAGCGCCTTGATCTCTCCGATATCCGTATCGGTGAATAGCCCATTATCAAGATGAGTGTATGCCTTGTCCAACCAATAGGCCACATCTCGCCCAGCGGCGATCTCGCGCTTGATGGAGCGCAGGGTCAGGTCGTGCCGGGCCTTGCTTTTGATAGCCATATGCTTTCCCTCCTTTAGGTAGCGGTCATGGACGCAATCGCGTCTTCAAGATTTTTAATCACGATGCTAACGTCTCTTTGATACCCAAGCTTTACTCCCGCGCCATCGCTTGCTTGTACCACGGTATCCGGTGCATAGGTAGTCAGAGCTTTATAAGCTGTGATTTCCGCAGAAGTTAGCGGGGTCTCAATGGGGGTGGCGAGACAGTAAAAGATAAAGGATTTCGCATTTGTTAGTAACTGCTTAAAGGCTTCAAGCGATGAATACTCCGAACTCGGTGGAAAACTAGCAGTGATTTCCTGATCGTTGGCGTATATCTTCGGAAGGTTCCGAATATTGTCATTCCAGATAACATTCGTAAAAGGCAGTATGTTGCAAATAGACGGAGAACCAATTTTGCTGACGTCTGCACCGTATATGCGCGTTTGAAAATTGTTGTTTCCACTATCTAATTTTTTATACGTCCACTTGTCATTAGGGCTTAACTCTTTCACTTTTACCCTCTGCACCCGTACCCCTCTCTCCAAGTCCGCCTCGTCGCATACCCATTGCTGACCTGTCGGGTCAGTGTAGTTGCCGCCAGAGGTGACAGGGATGCCGGGTAGGCCGTTGCGAGTGGGCAGGGTGAGTGTTTGCTCGTGGTAGGGTTCAAAGGATGTGGCAGTCGTCCCAATTTCAAGCTGCATGTCATAATAGTCAAAGTCTGACACGCCATAGGGTCTAAAAAATACAAAATACTCGCTTTTCCCATCCGTGGAAAAAGATATGGTCGCTCTCTTGCCAACCGGAAATATGTCCTGAACCACCAGATTCCCAATTTTTCCATCAATCCATTTATACGCTCTAAGTTCCGTTTCCACTGTTTTGGAGCCACCCGATACGCTAGCAGTATACTGTGCAGGATATCCGCTTTGCAAAAGATACCCTATTTGAGCATATCTTGTTTCAGTGGTCCCTTTAATATGACCATCAATAACATCAAATGCAGTTTTCGTGGGCGAAAAGAGTGCCTCTGTGCTGATCAGGTTTTTGCCCGTTATCTTGATTCTAATCGTTCCGGCGTCCCCCGCGCTCACGATGGGTATGGGTGCATCCGGCGTGGGTGTACCGTTCTGCGTACTTTTGCCGTACACGGTCAGACCGCACAGTGGCGCGGCAAAAGCATCGTCAACGGCAATCGGGTTGCCCGTCTCGCCGCCCACAAGGATGTTCTGCCGGGCTTCATCCGCTGCCCCGATGTTCTCCCTTGCCTGCGCCTTTTGCGCATCATCAAGCGTCTGTGCCGTATACATCACAACTTCCTGCGGCGCGTCTTTTCCCGTGTTGCCCTTAATCCCCTGCGGAATCGTAAATTCCACCATCGGGTTTTCTGCTGTGCCGCTCTGCGTAACGCTCGCCGCCGTCCCGGCCTCACCCGTCACGGCTGTGACTGTAAACCTTGGCGTTGCGCCAGTTGCGCCCGGACTTCCATCCTTACCCGGGTCACCCTTTTCACCTTTCTCACCCTGCGGGCCCGGTTTTCCGTTGAGTTCGCCATTATCAAGTTTTTGTTTTAAATCGGCAATAAAATTCTGCGCCGTGTTTAGCGCCTCTTTTGTTTTTTCGAGTTCGGCTTGTGCCTGACTAATCCAGTGTGCTATCGGATCAGGGATGCTTCCACTCTTGTACAGGATCGACGGCAAAATTACCGTTTGAGCAATGGCGGACTTGTAGATTTGTTCGCCGTCAGCCACCGTTATTTGGATTTCGCCAGTCCCCGATTGCAACCCTATCTCTGCGTCGGTGATGAGCCACTCAAGAGTCATCCCGTTGAGCGTAACCGTTGCGGGGTAAGACTGCCAATTAGGCTGGCGCACGACAAGGCTTGCGGTAGCGTTTGGGTGCTCGATCAAGGTCGACGACAGATCAACCAGTAGCTTTGTTACTTTATTCTCGTATACACGGCCTATGTTGATGACCAATCCTTCAATCTCGTCGATTGTCGTTTCGATTTCTCTTATCGGTTTGTTTTCTCCCATCGCAAGTCTCCTTCTTTTATGGTGCCCTACTCTAAAGTTTGCTTGCGTCACTCCGTCACGAGGTCTTCACATCCACTGTCGATCAGGACTTCTTTGACCTTATCTTTCAGCAGGCGCGGGACCTGCGCGTAAGTCTTCTTGCCAAGCATAATCTGCTGTGCCCACAACATAGCCATCATATCTTCTTCCTTTCCGCTCATTATAATGAGCCGTCCAAAAATTTTAAGCATATACAATCTCGCTCATCTCGAGGATGCATTGCAGTAGGGTTTCGTTCTGGTCTTCGAGTGCTTTAATGCGATCCTCTTGCGTTGGCTGTGGCTCTCCCGGTTCCGGCACTTCCGGCTCGACGTACACACTGCCGTCATCGGAGAGCTGCACCGCGTTGTCAAGGATGCGGTAAACGGTCGTGTAATCGCTAAAATCGCCGAGTTGGGTCACGCCGTCCATGCGCCACGTCGTAAAGCCCGTTGTTGGAGCGTCGGCGATACCGCCAAGCTCAATAACATGCTCACTGTGCCGCGAAAACGTTACTTCCCGGATTTCGTCCGAGGCGTTTATCTTGATTTTAATCATCGCATATCCTCGTTTTCACAGTCAATTCCGTTCCTATTCGGTTTATATTTGTACCCATGTAATTTGTTTAGCGCCGTTTATTTGTACACCCAAAAACGCCTCGCTGCCGGCACTAACGCCCACATAGTATGTGTCCGAATAAAAACTTCCCGGCCAGCTTCCTCCACCAAGTCGGATAAAACTGCCATAGTCAGCCGGCATCGTATTCCCTTTGGTTTTTTCAGAATAAAAACCACCAGACTTTATCGAGCCGACATTATTTTTTATGGATTTAACCGCTTCGGCGCTGGAGACTTTTTTAGACAAGTCCGTGCTCGCCATAATCTCTTCTAATGTTAGCGCGTCGGATTGACTGATTTTAGCGTCAACATCGGCCTTTAGCTGATTGATCAAGTCACCAGTTGCTTTTGCATCGGCAGCTTCTCCGGTAATTGCTAGAGTTACATCCGTTCCGGATAATGCTCCGACATCTTCTGCTGAAAGGCTAACCACTCCAGTTTTGCCATTCACACTCCGTACTGGAGAATCGTCCGCTGTGATAAATCCCGAATCATTAGTCAAATCACTTGTCTTTGTCGGGATAGCAGTATCTGCCGGTAACGCGCCAATATCCGAAGCACTAAGCGTAATCGTTCCGTTATCTACGGGCTTTCCATTAATGACCAAATTTTCAATTTTTCCTGTGTCACCTTTTGGAATAGTGAGATGCACGATTGGTGCTTCAGCCGTACCTGTTACTTCAACGGCGGCACTCGTTCCGGCCTCACCTGTGGATACCTCGAAAGTCAAAGCAGGTGTCGCGCCTGTATTTCCTGTCGGAATTCCGAGGGCAAGACTGTAATGCAACAAACCGGATGCGTCCTCGACAGTATTCAGAGATGAAGTTGGAGCAGAACCCGGAGGAAGATGAGTCGTTGAGACATCCATCCTGCGAATGAGTCCGGCGGCGTTATCTGCCAAAGCTGCTTTGTCGTCGGCATTAGATGCGGCAGTATTAGCAAGATTCGCAGCGTTATTTGCGTCGCTCGTCGCTTTATCAGCAAGTGCGGCTTTGTCGTCGGCATTAGATGCGGCAGTATTAGCGCTCTCAGTCGCAGCATTTGCATTTGCAGTTGCTTCATCTGCTAGAGTAGCTTTGCCGTTAGCATTGCTGGCCGCTTCGTTTGCGGAATTCATAGCCGCAGTTGCTCCGGTAGCTGCCGTATCAGCTAAAGCCGCCTTATCCGCAGCACTAGAAGCAGCAGCATTAGCACTTTTGGTTGCCGCATTTGCGTCGGCCGTTGCTTTGTCTGCTAAAGTAGCCTTATTATCCGCATTGGACGCAGCGGTATTAGCAAGGTTTGTAGCGCTATTCGCATTTACAGTTGCCGTGTCAGCATTAGAAGCAGCCGTGTTTGCCTTTTCTGTAGCTGCATTTGCCTTGTCGCTTGCTTCATTAGCCAATGTTGCACCGCTTGTCACATCCGCATAACACTCTTTAATAGAGTCATGGATGGCGTCACGAACTTCTCGCCCATAAATGGCTGTTTTGATTTTGTTTAGATACTCACTGATCTTACTCACAAAATCACTCCGTCCTGTTCCGGCTCATCCAAGTGTCGAATCCATTAGGATATCTCCGTCTAAGTTTATCAATGTTCTTCTGGAATACCTCCTGCATAGGCACTCCGAGCGCTTGACAAGCAAGTGCAATATACCAAGCAATGTCGCCAAGCTCCTTTTCAAGCGCATCCTCATCAAGAAGATGTCCCTGATAGTTTGCCTTTTTTACCATGTCGGCTACTTCTCCGGCTTCTCCAGCAAGACCGAGTGCTGCGTTGATAAGCATGTGTTGATGATCCAGTTCAGGTGCCGTTCGCATTGCCTCACGATGATATTCATTTACAGTCATTTAGGGCTCCTTTCATACTTCCATTTTGAATACGTCGACTAGTACCATTGAGACGATTAGAACTAAAATGATTAGCTCAAAAGTTTGTTCCACGTTTTCTTTCCTACAATGCCGTCTGCTTTAAGACCGTTGGCTTCTTGGAAAGCTGTAATGGCTTTAAGCGTTCGGCTAGCGTACTTTCCAGTAGCAGACAAGACGTAGCCGCGATTGATGAGCATCTGCTGCATGAGTTTTACGTCATCGCCCTGCATACCCCATTTGATGACTCTATAATTTCCAACTGTAGAAGGAATAACAGTTTTATCATCCTCAATCGGATCAGGCACCGCTCCAATAATAGGATAGTCAACGCCTTTGAGTTCACCCCAGCAATGCCATTGACTAAGTTTACTCGTGGTCACGCCATAAAGGGTGCTCTTAGCTTCGATGATAGTGTTATCCCCAATGTACAAACCTGTATGATAATAATCATCGTCCTTGACTTTGAAGACGGCGGTTCCGGGGAAAAGCTTAGTCATAGCTTCTTCGGTTAGCGTACCTTTTGCCGTACACCATTTTCTCCACATTGTGTTGCTTCCGTGATACATCCTTCCACCAAGCTGCTTAAATGCCCAAGAGAATAATCCGCTGCAATCCGCTACCTTATGGCCAACCCACTGCTGACCGTACTTAATAGCCATCACATTCTTGGTATTGTCCTGATCTTTTTGCGTCCATTCGCCACCAGCTTTTCCAAGGATGTAACCCCAATTATTGTCAAGAGCATATTGGAATTTGCTGATAAGATCATCGGGTTTAATGCCCATATGCAAACCTCCTCCAAAAATACAAAAAAAAGAAAGAGACCGTGTTTTCACGATCTCTTAGAGATATATTCTATCCCTCTATTATAGCACATGTTCTTGACGCGATTTTACACTTCCATTTTGAATTTTGATAAACATCTGCAATCAGGATGCTTGTGAAAATTCAACGAAATATTCGATGCAAATTTGGTCAATTTTGTTCCTTGGTAAGGATGAGGTCGCCGGTTCGAATCCGGCCATCAGCTCCACGGAAAACCCTTGAGTTTCTTAGAAAACTTGAGGGTTTTCTTTTATACTCCGGAAGACGCTAGACCTCATCTTTCCCTTTTTGTTCCATCCGATGTTCCATACACGCTCATTTTTTCTTGTGCCTGCTTATATAATTCAGGTCTATACTTGACATATCTTTGTTCCGTTACGTCCGTTTTTTGATGTCCCAAAAGACGAGCGATCATGTCGATGGAAATGCCGGATTCTCTCCACTCAGTTGCACAAGTGTCTCTAAAGTCATGCGCTGAATAATCCTCTATTCCGCATAGTTTGCGGATTCGATCGAACGACTTCCGATATTCCGTATAGCTCAAAGGACGCTCTCGTTTCAGATCACAATAGCTATTCAGGACGAAGCCGGTTCGTTCCCTCGGACTAAGTTGAGCAAGTAATCCTTTGGGAATTGGTATGGCCCGCTCTTTGCCGTTTTTCGTGGTCTTTATTTCCGGAGCTGATCTCCCCGGATGCACAACGGCTCGTCGAATGTGGATACAATCACGTTCTGTGTCAATGTCTTCCCAACGCAATCCGAGAATTTCTTCAATACGCATTCCCGTAGAGCATAATAAAGCCGTCATACGACGTTCTCGAACATCCATGACGGGAATCGTATTTCGCACAGTCGCGATCTTATCAGGCGGTAGTGCTTTATGATGAACCGTTGGTCGACCTTCAATTTTCAGTCTAGAAGAATGGAGCGGGTTTCGTTTTATATAGCCATCTTCTACTGCACCGTCAAAAACTGGAGACATGATGTTTTTGATCTTCAGGATTGTTTCTTTAGAATACGTCTTCGATAATTCGTTGAACCATTCCTGAATGTCCCCAGTGGTAATATCATCTATCAGAGTATCACCAAGCCTTGGAATAATGTGATTCTTAAGGATTCTTTCGCGATTAACCATCGTCGAACTACTTTGTGAGGACTTGTAGGTTCGAATATAATCTCGAAGATAATCGCCGAATTTTACTGAATTTTTACTTCCATTTTGATTTTCGTCGACTGCGCTTTCGATGAGCTTTCTATAATTCTCGAGTAGATCGGCCGTGGTTTGACCTGTTACCCAATGTCCCTTTCCTCGAACAGTGACGTATTGCTTTAATCGTTTAGCCATATCGTTCTCTCCTTGTCCTGCATCGAATATTCCGCTGTCAAGGAGCGCGAGGGATAGCAAGATCGTTTGCTGAACCTCATCCTTAGTGTACATTTTTGTATCGCTCATGTCAACCTCCGAAATAGACTTTTCTTGACATTTGCTGTAGTTGCGTGTATAATAGACTCGTTCTCATACAGAAGCCGCTCAAGGCTTTTACAGGAAGGAGGTGATGCCATGAGTTTGACGTATTCTTGCCCCGGTAAAAAGGGGAACACCGTTTACGGCACCGCAGCTTTGCTTCGGAAAATGACCGTCGATCTTGATACCGCTAAAAAGGTTCAGGAGGTAATGGACAATGAGACTAAGAAGGTCAAGAAATCTTCATCAAAAGTCCAATAAATTAGCATTAATCAACATTTGAGCGGCTTCTGTATGAGAACGAAACCGGCTGTCACGGTCTATTTCTAGGCTTGGATTTCACATCTAGATTACTCTGCGCTGGAAGTTTCTTCTGTCGCAGATTTCTTAGTTACGAGATTCGTGAGAAAATCGATCGCGGCATAGAGCATACTCAAATTCTGATAGCCCTTAACCTCGATACTATTCAGCGTCTTGATAACACGCAGAATATCTTTTTCGTTGACTTCCATATTAGTTCTCCCTTACGATCGCAATAGGTTCGTAGACAAACTCATGAAGATTATCTGCGTCTACACCAAAGTCCAGATACATTCGTTTGACACCATAGACTTGTGCCATATGGTCTTCGAGGCGGCATCCGGCTGATTCATAATAGCATGGCAGGAAGAGGCATACGTCCGCCTGACTCATGATCTCCGTGCACTTAGCCATGTACTCCAAAGGTGTAAATTTCGAAGTGTCATAGTCTTCAAAATACGTCGGAAGAATTTCACAATCCGGATAGTAGATTCGAGCGACTTTGATGCCGTTTTCTCGGTCAATCTTGATTTGCTCTTTGGTTAGGCCAGCCATGGGCTGAGAGATATAAACTTTCATATTTTCCTCCGATCATAGCTTCAACACGGTTGCTGTTGCAGTTGATAGAGCTGCCTTATTGAGTGTTGCCTCTTTGGCGGTTGAAGCTGTATAACTCACGATATCACCGCATGCTCTGACGACTGTACTGTTCTGTCGATACAGAGTTTCCGAATCGTGAGCGGTACCGATTGTTGTTACCGGACTCCCGGCAGTGTACAATGTTCCATCGTATTTGATTGCGCGAACGGAGGCACCCCTTGCAACTGCGGTACTCGAGCTAGCGGCCCAATATACCATTTTTTTTTGAGAATACTTTCCGTATGTGCCAGAGGAGCTTTCCGAATGATACGTCAATGTATTCTGAGATCCCTGCTTTGTAAAGGAGCCTCCTCCACCAGTGTAGTATGTTCCGGAACTATAATCCGAGCCAATCGCAGTTACTCTGCCGCCAGCTTGATATAAAGTTCCGTCGTAAACAACCGCTTTAACTTCTTCGCCCTGAATCCGATAGAATTCGCCGCCTACGAAAATCTGTTTTCCAACGGCACTAGCTCCATTCGCCAACAATTTCGATGGCGTATAATCAGTGTATAATAGCGGTAGCGTATCGTAACCTTCAATTGCTCTATGTGCCATACCTTTCAGTATAGCGAGGACTATCTCACCAAGAAAATACTTCCATTTTGAATTTTCTCAGGCCTGCCGCTTCGGCCGAAGCCTACTCCCCCGCCGGGGATAGTCTCTGAACATTACCCTGTTCGGGTCTTAGCTGCGCCGATTGTCCAATCCTTATCGATTTTTAGAGCATTCGCACTCAGGCTTATTTCATCCTCATGCTGTAGCTGACAAGGCTCTAAGGAGTTCCCCGCAATTCAACAGGTCCGCGCCTAGAATTTAAGTGAAGGTGATCGTATCTCCGTAAGCTGGCGTGTAAGTTGTTGGGACAAACGCCTCGCTTGTTCGAAGAAATGTGACATACTTATCGCCTTCGAGATAAATTCCGTAAGTTGACGCCTGCGTAAAATCGGTTACGACTTTGACTGAGTCCGGATTAACAGTGGCCCCTTTGTATCGTAGTGGGCCATTAACCGTGAGCATATTAGTCGACGTGTCATGAGCATCGAGATCGCCAACAAAAATGTGTTGACCTTTTAACAGTCCGACAACCGCTGTGGCCGACGTAAGATCCGCAACATAAGCTTTCGTTGCATAAAGTTCTTCGATAGTCGCTTTTTTGGCATACAACTTTTTGATGTTTGTGATCTCGCTGTTGATATCAGTAATATCTGTATCAATCGTCAAGACGCTCTGCTTTAGACCGTCGACATCTTTAATTGTCAACTCAAGACTACCCTGAACTTTATTGATCGAATCCGTTACGTCAGCCCGAATGCTGCTATCCGTCTGAGTAATCTTGCTATTGAGACCTTCGACTTTGTTGTTGATCTCGGAAGTAAGCGAAGATTCTGTTTGAGTAATCTTAGACGATAGCGTATCAAGACTGTTCTTAACATTACTGATAATCTGTCCATCACCGATATCGAGTGCTGCCGTAATTTGGCCAAGGGTTCCACCCGGCATACTTTCAAGATGGATCTTTCGATCCTTGATTGTGAGAACACCGTCTACCTCAGTAATGAATTGCTCAAGCAGACTTGCTGCCGCGGCACCCCCTGCGCCACTTCGTTTCGCTTTTGAAGCTGTGTTAGATGTGCTACTGGCAGAACCGGAGAGAGTTCGATCTTTTTGAATTGTAATCTGATTCGGATCAGTCAATGTGTACTGATCTTTGTCGGGAGACGTTAGATCGAGTTCCACTGCTGTACACATTAACGTTCTGCTTATTTCATGTGGCTCCGATTCAATAACAATATCATCGCCAAGATTAAACGGCTCAATCGTCGGATAGAAAGTATGGAGATCGAAAGCCTTAACGGTCAGCTCCGGAGGAATGCCTTTATAGTTGTCATCCATATATTTTTCAGTTTTATGGAGAAGACTATTAGGATCCTCAACGTTTCCAAAATCGATAAGTTTTATGATTCGCCCATATAGAGCAATGGCTTCTGGATTTTCCAAATATCTTCCATTATGCACGTATTTGGTGCTCGAGCCCGCCCCTTCGATAGTTAGCTTATCTTTTCCGATCGGAAGCAGTATGGTAAATAAGTCTTCGCCAGAACGTTTATTCGTCAAATCTAGCAGATTGGATCCGAATCTAATTTTCTGGCTATTTGCCGAATCGTAAGATTTTACATAATCGAGATAACGAGTGCTACCGTCGTATCGGATTCGCAAATATCCACCATATGCATCAAGCAAGTCAGTTTCAATTGAAGAAAAATTCTCTCGATAGCTGTCTTCGCCAAATATCTGGCTTTCGCTCTTCTGATCGATCGATACAATTCCGGGAGAGAATCGTTTTTCTGGCTCTACCTGTTCGTTATGAGCATTTATGATGAGCCGGTAATGCTCCTCTGCTGTTCTCGTTCCTTTGCATGGCGGCAACACAGAATCAACCAAGTATGCCAAAGCACCCTCGCAATAAACTCGACGTTGCTTATAGTTGTCCGCATCGCCGCTCAAGACGCGACCGTCGAATATCAATGCGTTATCCCGGTATACTGTTACAATGCTCTTCATTGGCGAAAAAGCATTGTATAATGGGTGCGTCGGAAGGATGGTAAATTCAACACTTCCGGACTTATTGAGCTCCAATTTAATTTTTGGTGATATGAGCCGATATTCTTTTTCATTCCAATCGCTTGCGAAGAATAATTCCCCATCAACGTATAGCTTGTAGTTCATTACAGACTACCTCCTCTATAGTCGATGCTGATTGTTCCCGTTCCTCGAATTGTTAGAACATTTTCTCCATTTCCAAGGGTCAGACCATATATCTTATGGGTTCCAGCTTTAATCGGGAACGTTGAACCATGGAACTCAATCGTCATATCACTTGTGGACGTAAAGATTGGAGACACTCGCTGCGCACTGCCAATGATCGTCGCAACTGTACTACCGTCGACATGAAGCAGCTTGTAGTTCTGAATGACGTCGGTTTCAAAATTGAACGTATCCCAAATCCACTCGTCAAGTGTACCTACGACGTTCCGCTTATAGGGTTCGACGTCGTAGTTAATCGTGATCGATGAATTTTTGGCAGACGACTTCCAATCATTCACGGAGAATCTTCCCTCATAAAAGAAGGATGGATCATCTGTAAGGATTGCCCGCATGTATTGCCCGTGGAGATAATTGGCTATTTCAGAATAGAGAACATTCCATGGCTTCCAATCTGGATCGACAATAAACTCAAAAGAACCGGTTCGATTTTTATAAAGTGGATACCCGGAAAGAACTTCAGAAATATCAATTCCACTGTCCATTCCGGGAACATCCACTATGTTGGTTTTTACTTCTGGCGGAGAGAAAACGGGTCGGGAAGTGGGAATAAGGTGCCAATCCTTCCAGCTATCCTTATTCCCGAAGATAACCGAATGTTCTCCGTCGTATTGCGTAATATACATCAGTTACCCCTCCCTTTTAGAATGGTGCGTTCACCTAGATTCTTATCCATATCACCTGCAATCTGGCCGACCAATGCACCGCTATCGAGAATAACTTGCATGTTAGCCAGCTTCTCTCCCAGATCAGAAATTCGTTCATTGACGGACGCAATTGCATTCACAATGACTCCGTAATTACTTCCATTTTGATTTGGAATTGCTTCATTGACGCGACTGTTAAGATTCAGGGTACTTACGCCCTGTACGTCAATCGTTCGGGTGCCAAACATGCCATTAACTCCGGTCATTCCGGCTCGAATATTGGACATATCAATAACTGGAGTGATTGTCGGAGACAGATCCATATCACTGGACATCAAGCCGCTAACAGTAGCAACTATGCCAGAGGCAGTTTGAATCATCGATTCACTGGTGGATTCCGCAGCTCGATCAATCAGATTCGAATACGCATACATGCCGCCAGCAATACCCTTATCCCAGTACATGCCAAGCTCGCTACCAATTCGAGAAGGAGAATTGATGGCCAGAGCTTGTTTTGTTTTAAGGATGATTCTAGACGCAACGGTTTGTGCTGCGTTCTCGGCTCTCCAACTTCCGTTCATGATGCCCATTGCCAAACCGCTATCCAAGTAAATACCGGCAGAGTAGAATTCTCCATAGCGACTCCTGATAATAGACGCAATGCTCGACATTAACGTTGTAATACCGCTCGTAATCGTGCTCATTGTTCCCGGAGACAAGATTCCGTCTTTGAATTTCTTGGCCAGAGCTTCGAGATTGTTTGAATCAATCAGCGACAGATTGGTCAGTGCGGTAGTGGCAGACGCAACGGCTTGCGAATCGAATTCGGAGAGGTCGGTGGAAAATGCTGCCAATTTCTGGCCGACTCCGGTTCCTTTTTCGTTATGGAGGCTGCCTGCAAATGTCTGAAGTTGAAGAACACTTCCTGCAAGATTGAGGTTAGAATCCGCAACAGCGAGTTTCTGAAGAACTGTGGATGCCCTTACGGCGAGTTCGATATTGCCAACTCCATCCAGAGCTTTACAGAAAGAAGCTAGCCCTTCACCGAGAGGCCCGAGATTGTCGCCTAAATCTGAAAGGGTTTGATCCCCGGTAAAGAAAGAGATCACGCCGCCATGGTTAGTAAGTCCCTCATCAATAGCCGCGAGAACCGACAAGGCGTTCGTTGCATTGGTGACTTTCGTAGAGTCAATATTTTGAGTCTTAGTTGAGAACTCCTTAAGCCCTGTGCCGACGGCATTCACATTGGTGGCGAATGTTGCCAGATTAGATTCACCGGCAAGCCAGCCAAATACTCCACCGTGCCGCTTTAAACTCTTATCCAAAGAATTGAGCATCCCGAGCGAATTGATGGCAAACGTCGTTTTTTCGGGATCGATGCCTGACGTGGAGGTTGCAAAATCGTTTAAGCCATTACCGATATTCTTAACAGATGTGGCAAACGTATCCAGACTTGCAATGCCTGCAATTCGATCAAACACACCGCCGTGCCGTTTTAGATTCTTGTCCAGAACATTGAGTAGGCCAAGACTATCGATCGCATTGTCGACTTTATCTTGATTGATCTCAGAAACACTATTCGAGAAGGATAAAAGCGCGCCGCCAAGAGCAACCAAATTGGCCGAGAAAACACTCATCTTAGTCGAATCCGGAATGGTGCTCAATACGGACTCTATATCCGTCGGCATGTTTGTGACCAATGTGGTCAGCAATCCAGAGGCAGTATTTAGTCTTTTGGTCGCTTCATCGTCGGTGATTCCCGATTCGGCACCGGCAAATAGTGTGAGTGCGCCACCGAGACTCGTCAAATATCCGACAAAATCGTCGACATTTTTAATTTCCGACCCGCTGATTTTAAGGACAGCATCTATGAGCTTGTCGAGAGATGCCACTCTAGAGTCGATGCCTTTTTCGGCAGGGGCAGACCCCTCAATGAACAATCCAAGAGCAGAGCCAAGTTGGCTAAGGCACCCGGAGAATGCCATCAAGTTAAATCCGGTTCCCACACTCGGAACGCTTTCGATGATTCCGAATAGTTTCTCGAATGTGGCTGCAACTTTATCTGTTTTTGCTCCGCTTATTCCATCCATAGAACTCATAAACCCGGATATCATACTTCCGGCGAGTTCCATAGCACTTGAGAGCTGAACGATGGCAGAAGACACTGTTCCAGATACAATGTTTAGAACAATTCCAAACACAGCACCGAGAGCCAGTACAGCCGCAGACAGTAGGCCGATAGCTTTAAGACCTGAAACGAACGGTACACCAGCCAACAACGTGATCGCGTTGGAAAGGGCTAGTACGATGGCAGACAAGCCCATGCTGAATGCGGCAATAGTTTGCCAAGGAACGTCTTTAATTACCGTAAGAGCATAGGCCAAAGCTCCAATAGCTATGACGAGTCCAACCATATTGAGAATAAGTTTGATGGGGTTTCCTTTGGACAATGGCGCGCAGAAACGCATGAAGACATATATCAATGCCATGCATGCGCCTAGTCCTATAATACCGTTTTTAATCTGATCGAACTCGAGTTTGGCAAGTTGATATAGAGCATATGACATAACACCAATGGCAATCGAAAGACTAATAAGACCTTTGGCACCTTTGCCGAACATATTAGAAGCCATCATAAATGCGGCAAGTTCGAAAAGAATTCCGCCTAAAGCACCTAAGCCTTTACCGATCTCTTCCAAGCTCATTTCAGAAAGAGATTTTAGGCATAACGTCATAACGCCAATGGCGATCGAAAGACTAATAAAACCTTTGGCACCTTTGCCGAACATATTAGAAGCCATCATAAATGCGGCAAGTTCGAAAAGAATTCCGCCTAAAGCGAGAAGACCCCTGCCTATTTCATCTAACTTAAGCTGCGCGAGCTTGCTTAGAGAATGTGCCAGTATGCCGACCGCTATAGAAATTTTGACGATGCCTCTCGTTTGTACACCTTTCGATTGCTCGTCCATCTTCTGGAGAAGGTATATAAACCCTAGCAGTTCGCCAAAAATAGCACCGAGTGCTACAATACCAGAGAATATCTGTTCCATGTTCAATTTCGACAATGTATCGAACGACCATGCCAATATGCCCATGGCTATCGCGATCCGAAGAAGAATTTTTGCTGCACTCTTAATTTTTTCGGATAGACTTTTTTCTTTTAATCCGAATTTTTCAGCGATACCATCAAAAAAACCAGTTATACTTTCCGATATGTCTCCAACCGCTTTTTTTGCAGATCCAAACAACCCAGTTATATCGAAGATCGATTTAATTACCTTTGATACAATGGCTATAAACGATCCGATTTGTAGCGCCTTAAAAATATCCTTGAGATGCACGTCCCCAAGCTTTGTGAGAAGCTCTGAAACGATATTAAAAATAAATGTAAAAATTCCTTTTATCGGATTAAATATCTTTAAAAGGATTCCGCCAAGTATTCCCCATCCGCTGTTGTTAAACAGAGAAGCTATTATATCTCCGGCCTTTCCGAAAGACTCTAGATGCTCGACTAGATTTTCTCGAAGTGAATCGAGCATCGTCATTGGCGATCCTTCCACATCGGAAACTTCCTTGTCTTGAGCCTGAAATAGCCCTTTGATCCAGTCTCCGATCGTAGTGAATGCTTCAAGGCGCTTCATAAAACGATCTTTGGCATTCTCTATTCCGCTGACATCCGTAAGAAAAAACGCTTTAATCGCTTCAACCAACTTGGATGCAAAAGTTCGGATAACTCCTATAAATCCATAAATGCCGGTATCTCGAATTTCTTTTAGAATCGTCTTAAACGACTCCCAGAAAGTAAGAAATCTGTTATGGAGAATATCCAGCAAACCAGAGTCTTTTATAGCATTCCGTATTCCCTTAAAGCTATCCCACAGAAAGCGAATCGTATCAGCTAACCCTTGAATAATGGGCTTCAGAAAGCTAATCGCGCTGTCGATTGTCGTCTTTAAGAAATCGCTCTTTTTAATCGCTTCATCCTGACGAACTAGCCAATCTCCGATTTCGGCCAAAATATCAGTAAATACATCTGCTAATGGTTTAAGTGCTACTACGAGTTTGCCAGCGCCTTTGGCAAGTGCTGTTCCAATTGTCTTCGCAATGCTAATAACTGACGCAAATCCCCTGACAATTTTAGTCAGTTTCTCATAAATTGTCAGCGAAGCATAAGCTGCCTCAGCAGACTCATCCGCGGCATCGCCAACATTTTCGAGTTCCTGTGTTGCTTTTTTGGAAGTTTTGCTGGACTCATTCATGGCCGAATTCACAGCATCGGCAGCGTCAAAGTATGCATTCCATGCGTCAGTATAGGATTTACTCCAGTTTTTTCCGTCAGCCCACTCTCGCTTTTTGCCTTCCTGAATTCGATCCTTTGCAGTATCATTCAGTTTGTTGTATGCGTCATACTGCTTCTTAATGAGATCGATGGGGATTCCGAACTTAGCGGCTTGGTATTCTGCCCATTTGTCAAAATTACCTTTTTGGCTCCATGCGCGAATAAGCGGAGTGGAAATATCACTATTTTTGTCCGCCCATTGTTTCATCCATTCGGGCATAGAATCATATACAGATTTAGCTTTTTCGGCGTCTGCTTTTGCTGCGGTCGTCAAAACAGCATCTTCAATGGTTTCGCCCGGATCGCCGTTGATGATTTCTTCAACAGCATTTGCAACGCTATCCTTGAAATCCGTAACGAAACCGATGGCCTCTTTCAGTCGAAATGTAAAAGCTTCGAATCCTTTTGTCAGTGCAAGTAGCCGTTCAGCCGTCATCGGGGGAATAATCGAATGAAAGGCGGAGGATGCAATCTCAGCGATAGCTTCGATAATGTCATAAAGATTCTGGAAAGCATTCAATAGGCTGGATCGTCCGCCACTGTCGTGCCAAACTTTAAGAAGTTTGTTTCGGGCAACACCGCTCGCAGCGAATACCTCCCAAAGAATATTAGTTACTTCAGTCCAGAGCGACACCGCTTCCTCCAGATTACCGAACAGAAGCTCAAACGTCTTCATCCATTGACTGCTCACGGCATCTTTAGTCGCATCAATAGCATCTTTGAATGTTTTTGATTCCTGACCCGCTTGAAATGATTTTTTGCCGAGTTCGTCAGTACTATCCGCTAATTGATCCATTGCGGCAGCGGCCGATATTCCTTCCTTCTGGCAAATATCATAAACTTCATTCGTGTAATTGGCATACTTCTTAAGCGTTTCAACAATAACATCGGAAGTAAACCAGCCTTTAGCCAAGGTGCTGTTGAAAGAACTGGTCGTTACCTCAAGCTTTTTATCGCTTGTCATCACTTTGCCGTTTACTTTAACTAGTTTGCCCAATGCCAGAGCGGTATCTATGACTGTTTGCTTAAATTCAACTGTCGACATATTCGCAATGTCAATGCTTCGCCAATCGATCAATTGCATTTTGCCAGCCGCTAATGCCTGACTCATGTTGTACATTGCTCGAGAGGCGGTTTGCGCATTTTGACCAGAAACTGCTGCCCAGTTAGCGATACCGATCATGGCGTCGACAGATTCTCCGAGATCTCTGCCAGCCGACGTAAACTTAGCGATATTACTAGTCATGTCGGACATATTATAGCTTGTCTCATCAGTGAACCAGTTCAACTTGTCTAGCTTCTCGCCAACTTCATCAACGGTCTTCCCGGTTGACGCCATGATAGTTCGAGTAGAACGGGTAATCTCTTCGTATTTAGAAAAGCCCTCGGTTACCTGATCGATACTCAAGCTCTTCGCCATATCCATAGCAGAGGAAGTTACTCTGCTTGTTACTGTGGCTAAGGCAGAAGTCGCCATTATCTTTAGAGCCGAAAAACCATTCCCGACATGGTCTAGAGCTGTTTGAACGGACGGAAGGCTTACACTAGATAGATTATCAAATGCCTTTCCGAGCGCGCCAATTCCGCCAGTCGACTTTTCAAGATTGAGACTGTCTTTTAGTTTATCCAAGGAATTTCGACTCTCGCGAATCCCTCGTTCAAACTGGTCGTTTCGAAACTGCATCTCTACGATGCGTTCATCGATACTTTGGCTCAAGCAGAAATTACCTCCTTCCATGCGCTTTGCGCGATTTCATCGAAAACCGGTTTAAGCGCAGGATTGATGTAATCGATGCCCTTCACGTATCCACCGTTTCGAGTACCATGCCCGTATTGCAAAATGACAGCGATATTTACGCCATCATTCGTATTATCATTTAGCCAGCTTATTGCGACTGCGTGATTTGTTTGCGTAATCTCATATCGCCAACTTGATGCGGTTTTTCCACTATTTCGAGGAGTAGCATTGGAAAGCGCGTCGACTCCTTTTTGGCCATATGATTCTAGATTTCGCATCCAAATCCGTTTTGTCATGGCTTTAAAGAACTTTTCGGTTCGCTTAAAGTTGCCTCTATGCTGAAACGTAATAGTCTGAGGCACCAGAATCATCCCCTCGATCTAGCTTTCTGTCGCCGTGCTTCATTGAGCGCCATATTTCGTTGAGCAGACTCTCTCTTACTCATCTTTTTGGCAGGCTGTTGTTTGAGCGAACAGACATGGATCAATGTCAAAAGGCGATTGAGATGCCATTTTTCACACTCAAATGGAATCCCCAGCGCAGTCATCTGATAATAGATGATCTCGGCAGTAATCTTCCTTTGCACTCCTTTTTGAGGATTGCAATCAGAGAAGGTGGTAGCCGTCATTGAATCATCAATATATCGATTGATTTGGTCCATCATATCCGACGTTATCCCATGATAAACAGAAGGATCAACTCTTCCAATTGTCATGCATCGGATATAATCGACACTCTCTTCGATTGTCTTTGGCGTTTTTCCAATGAACGGCTTTTTCCATTTTGATTCCCATTTTGAAAGCGAAATGAGGGAATGCTCGAGTTGTAGCACCGTCTGTTTCGTTTCGATGAACTCATTTGTCGTTTCGTCGAAGTATTCTCCGGCGGGCACCGTAATCTCAAGCATTCCTCATCACATCCTTATGCATCCACCGGCTTAAACGGAACCGGAGCACCGCTTTGCTCGAATTTCGGAACAATGCCATTAACAAACTTCGCGGCGGCATCCGGATCTGACAGCAGCTCCATAACAAGATCGCTGTACGCCTCTGTCTGGACGAAATCATCCGCGACTCTATGACCATTGATAACCTTTTCGAATCGCTTACCATCGGGGCTCTTCACACCATAGGCCTTCATCACGATTTCCTTGAACATGTTGACAATCTTAACGCGGTCGTTCTCCGCTACGATCTTTTCCAAAAGATGCTGCATGCCGCCTTCGGTTCCGAGTTCCCATTCGAGAAGTTCAGCCTTTGTCAGATTAAAGAAGAAGTCTTCAGTGCGGCTAAGGCCATTATAGTCAGTATAGGTAATCGTTTTTTTAAGCATAAAATTGGTCTCTCCTTTCAAATGTCTACAATTACAGCAAATTAAGCAGCAAAGATCTGCTTAATTTCATCCGGCGTCGGAAGCTCCGGTTCGGTGCTTTCGGTTCCATACAGCTTGTCGAGCAGCGTCTTAAGCTTAGTCTTTCCGCCTTCGTCAAGCTGCGTCGTATCGATTACAATCGTGGATACAGCTTTATGACCGGTGCAGGCAACCGGGGTGCTTTCGAAATCCCAGCTAAACGTAACGCCATCCGGACTATCATTGATAGTCTCATAGCTCTTCTCACTCGGGGAAGCAGTGGCATTGTACACGATATGCAGCTTATACTCGTCGTCATTGGTGCCAAGTACGTCGCTACCAACCATCGTTCGATAGCACAGGGAGAACGGCTTGCGAGCCTGCTGACCGATGTATACACCCGAAGCAAGAGTAGCACTGCCATCACATTCTGCGAATTCCGGCGGATACATATAAGCTTCGATAGAACCGCCGAACGTTTCTGCGCTTCGCAGCGACGCATACTTGATGTCATCAGCATACATATCATTTGCTTCCGCACCATCCGGGGTTTCAGTAATTCCCGTGATGCCATTCCACGCGACTCCGTTCTTCCACGCCTTCGTTTCATCACGAGTATAAAGAACGCAATTCCGAACACCAGCTTCAAAGAAACGCTGGCCGTCGCCGTCCCAAACAATCTTCATATGGTTTCCTCCCATTTTGATTTTAGTAATAGATAGTAAACGGATAATGATTAAGATTATCCACCGGATATGGTTTTCCAAACTCACACAACGGGAATTTCAAAAGTGCGTCCAGAATTCTATTGTCTGGATTGCGGTCAATCAGAATACCGTCATACGCTCGATCAATCAAATACGGTCTATCATCGGCATGCTTGATAGATAGCTTAGATAGACCGTAAATAATACATGGGTATTTCAGTTTTACCGACTCAGGTGGTTGAAAATACACATTTTTGCTTCCCAATGCGATTTCAAATTTACGATGAAGATCCACTCTCTGGCCCATTGTAAACACCGCCAATCGTCAAAAGAAGACGAGGGCGCTGAACTTCAACATCAGTGACTTTCCAGCGCGCCCCCATCCATTCGATATAGCGTATAGCAAAGAAATGATCATAGGCATATGCGTCCGCCAAAATACTAATCAGGTTATTAACGTTCAAATTGTCATTCAGTTGACCATTTGCGTTATCTCTCCGACGTGTGTTTCGAAGCACGTCCCCATAATAAGTTCGTTCAGTAACTTGCTCCTCCCAAACTCCGGGGGACTCCGTTTCCTTTGTTTCCGCATATCCCACTACACCATAGAATTTAGCCATACATTAAGCAGCCGTATAGCGTTCCTTGGTCTCGCACTTGACCACTTCAAACGTCTCTTCCGAGCCGCCGGTCTTCGGCTTGGCGTAAGTGACCGTGATCGGAGAAGCTCCGCCATTGACTACCTTGGTCAGATCGAACGTCATTCCGGACGGCCTGTAGAAAGCAGGAGTATCCGCAACATTGTCACAAATCAGCATAGACCCCGAAATATAGTCGCGATAAACTTCTTCGGAAGTGGCCGCGATTTCGTTGTACTTCGGAGTGCCGGTCGCCTTATAAATACCCTTGACCAGCACCGTGCAGCTATTTTCGGTATCGGCAACTGCCGTATATACGGATGCATCGACATACTTGTGCGCAAGATCGCCATAGATCATGTGCTTATCCATGCTACCGAGAACGAGCTTGTTATACCATTCAGGATTCTTAACAGCCATTATGTTTTACCTCCATTTTGATTTTAGCCAGCGGAAACGACAGTTTCAATCGCCATAGCAGAATAGGGCTTCGTCAGAGCACCGGAGAAGCGAGTCTCGATCAGATACTTCTGCGCATTGTAATCGAGGTCGAAACCGTCGAACAACCTAACCGCACCGCCCCTATCAGCACCGACGTTATAGTCATTCAGATTAACGATCAGGCCAACCAGATTATGGGTTTCGACCTTAACGCCATTGGTAACTTCTCGGCTAAGGCCTTCCATAGTCGGAACAGTTACAATATCCTTAACACGAAGGGCAGTCTTAAGCTTATCCATAGAGTCATAGATAATGCGACCCGTCGTGTCTTCGAGAAGCAGCATATCAGTGATGGCATCCTCGGTCGTGTAGAACACCGGATCGCCAGAGCCACGATAATTCTTGCGGCTCTTGATGATCGCACGAATAGTGGCCTTGGCAATATCAGACTCGCTGGCGTTCTGAGCAACGGTAACCGGAACCTTGATCGTAAACAGATCAGAATCGGTCCAAACCGGGCGAACATGATCCTCAGCAATCTTGTCATCACTGGACGCAAGACGGCCATCACCGGTCAGGATAGCACGAGCGCACTCCTCGTCAAGCATCATGCGCATTTCCTGCTTCAGCCACATAATGACGTCAAAATCCGTAATATCCATAACATCGTCGCGATCCATCTTCTGCTTCTTATAGATCGTGGTCGGATCAGTCGTTCGCTTGAGCAGACTGAATACTTCTTCCTTCTTGAACTTGCCCTTAATGTAGCCCTTAGCGCGAGCCTCATCCTCGGTCAGATCCGCGAACATGGACTTAACGCGAGAGAACGGGGTTCTATGGACGGCATTCATCACCTTAGCAACCCAGTCGTCCTTACGCTTGATGAACTCCGGCGGAGTATTCAGGTTATGTGCTTCCGGAAACAGCATACCGACATCTTCGATACCGTGAGCAAGGAAGGCGTCTTTCATCGAACCGCAACGCTTTGCGTCGTCCACAATTTCAATAAATTCCGCATGGGTAAGAGTGTTCTCAGGGGTATCATTTTCAAAGACATTATGCTTCACTTCTTTATCCTCCTCTTTGTCATCGGCCTCACTTTCTCCCTTAGAGTCCATAGCCTGACCGACCAGATAATATACAACGTTCTTCTGCTCCTCATTGAGGGTGTCAAAGACATCTTTCACTGTCTTTTCTTTATTGGTATCTGCCATTTTCTTCTCTCCTTCTTCCGGTTCGTCAGCATGCTCGAGCGAAATACCCATGTCTGTGTAAATGCACGCTTCGGTAGCTGCTTCTTCACCATGCTGAATATCCATGTAATCGATCAGAGCGCCCGGATTTGCACCGGCGAGCACGAGGCTAACCTCCTTGATCGAACCATGAAGAACATCGCCGTGATCCTGTTTAAGACCGTTAGCATAAATCGAAAGGGCACAAATATCGCCATGCCGGATCAGCTCCTTAGCATGGCGTGCGCTATCAGTGTTATTGAACGTGCAGTAGGCGTATACACCTTCGTCCTTATTTTGAAGGAGCGCGTGTCCTAGCACATTTTCGGGATTATTATGACTGTGCTGCCAGACCAGCGGAACAGTATGGCCGTCGTCGCCTGCAAAGGCATTGCGTCGAATCGTTCGGCCGTCACTGCATCGAAGGTCGTTCTTGGTCGCCCAGCCACTAAAGTCGTATTTACTCATCTGGACTCCTTTCTTGAGCTTGAGTCTGTTCGTTAGCTTCCTCCTCAATTATCTGGTCAGAAGCGTTGAGATTCTTGTTACGCAGCTTATCTGCATCTGGATCCTCAGAAGGCTTGAAGCCGATAATCTGCCGAATTTCGTTCGAGCTAAGAATCGCATTACGTGTGAGCTTATCCGCCGTTTCTGCTATCTGATCCGCTGGCATGAGTTTGAACGGCTCACGGAAGAACTCAATGTCTTGACCCTGAGATCGAGCGGTTTTGGTCAAGAATTTCCGCTTCATCTCGTCAGCGATCGCGGAGAGAATTGGCTCGATCGTCCTGTTGTAGTAATTGAGCATGGTCTTCTCATCAGCAGTTCCGTCAAGTACAGATGCAGTCATACTCAATTGGCTATAGACCATATTGGTAAGGTACTCAATCTGGGACATCAAGTTATTTTCGACAGAGCGATTTAGTTGAACGATCTTTTCAGTTCCATCCGTATACGCAATACCATATTTGCTTCCGGAAAGCTGCATCTCGACGTCTTTTCGTCGTTGCTCTGCTTGTGCTTTACGAGCCTCTGATTTTACGACGTATGGGAGCTGAATGATTAGATCCAGTTTCCCAGCGCCGCTTTGCTCATCAATTTGGTCAAGCAAACTAAGCTTTCGAACGAGTCGCTGCATGGTCGAGTTAGGTTCGTTCATCACGGCAAAGAACGGATTCTCAATGATGGAGACGGACTTTTTAGGGAGTATAATATCTTCCTTAATGCCAGTCTGCTCATTATAGAGATTCACTCTAACGTGCTGTGGGAACCAGTCCACAACCTTGCCGACCCGCATCGAATTAACGTCAAATGCGTTGCCCCCGGTCTTCGTAATAGTATTCGTGGTATCCACAGGGACAATCGCAACACAGCCTTCATCAAGCATCGACTGAATTACATCCTGCATGAAAGCGCGCCCTGTCTGATCGATGTTGGCTGAAACAGTCAAGCATTCATTCAGACCGCTCTTTCGGGCAAATAAAAAGCGGCCATCGTCGTCGAGCTGTACATGCTCAAACAACGTAGCCGCTGCATCGATTGAAATTCGGGTGTAGATGGCAGAGACGATTGATCGTTCATTGCCTCGCGTGTATCGAGGTCGATCCGGTCGAGTTCCGCCGTAATATCCTCCGTATTGAATTTTCGGGGGGTCTTTGTTTAGGAATGCATTCCATCCATGTTGAAGTCTGTCTAAGAAGTTCATTTTCGAATATCTCCCATATAGTATTGCCATTCATCGGCTAAGCATTTTGGGTAGCTCAGTCACCACTGTGTAGTCTCCTCGCATATCGCTTGCTTTTCGGATAATATCCTGCATGAACTTTGCGCCTTTCATCATAATGTCACTGTCGTTCAATTTATTTATGCTGGTTTGTAATAGCGATTTTGTAACCGCCCTTCCTTTTTTAGTCGAGTTAAGTAGAACGATTGAACTCACCGAGGAATATAAAACAGCTTTTGCAGGAAAAGAAAAAACCGACTGGATATAAGCAACAGCTTTTGTTCTACCTTGCGTGGAATACTTTTTATAAGTGGGATCGTTTTTTCGTCGTTCTCGAATTTTAGTCTCCTGCCTTTTTACAGACTTCGAGTTCGAGCCCCACATATAGCTCTTTTCATATAATTTTCGGTAATCTCGGCGCGCTTCTCTATACGCTTGCTTAGCGTATCGCTCTTTTCCGGCAGGCGTCAGTGTCCCATCTTCATTCTGAAATCGTCGAACACCCCACCTCATTCCCGGAATGCCTCTATGATAGAGTTCGTTTTCCATTTATCCACCTCATTACTCAAAAGAATCTTTATTTAGCTTATACGCTACGTACGCATCCATAAGCGCAGCGACAACATCGATCTTGGCCTCGTGCCGTTTTTTCATCAGTTTTCTATTTCCGTTCGTGTCTTCGAGGGTAATTGCATTTCCAAGACAGAACGTCGTAATTCCTTGATCGAAAAGAAGCAATCTTTCCTCAGCGAGCAATCTGATCTCACCAAGAGGAACGGTCTCTGTTTTTGCTCCCTGTATCACCTTTTCAATTCCATAAGCGCCGTTCTCTCTTGCCCATCGTTCGACGAATTCTCTGGCATTATATGGATCGTAGCCGAATGCTCGAACGTCATACGATACCTCGGATATGAGCCATTGGTCGAGATCATCATACACGGCACCCATATCCAAGACGGTACCATCGAGAATTATCAAACTGCCATCTTCGATGAATTCGTCGTATTTTAATCGAAGAGCACTCGGAAGTTTAGCGAGCGTAATAGAGCTGATGTAGCATCGTGCTTTTACACCAAAGGCACCACCTTTGAGAGGGAATAGAAACGCAAATGCACAGAAGTCGTCTCCCTGCGAAAGATCGGCGCCCATTGAGCAGGGCATTCCATAAAAATCTTGATGAGGATGGGGTAGAGTCTGCTCATACGTAAAGAAGTAGGTGTAGCCTTCCATCGGAATTCCGAAACGTTTTGCCAGAATATCATTTCTGGAAGCAGGGGCTTTTTCCGCTCTCTCTACATCCAGTTGATATGCCTCATAGGTAACGGTCTTTCCCAGATTTGGATTAGCCTTGATCCACATTGCGGGGTCGGATACTTCTTTTACGTCGTCGAGACGATAGTACCAAATCGAAACACTCGGGTTATAATATTCGCCCTTCAAGATGCTCAGCAGTTCCATTTTGATTGTGTCGCCGCTGCCATTGCGAACAGTTCCTTCTGAGCTTGTTGCGACGATTAGGTAATCGTCTAATTTGCTAGCGCCTTGCTCAATAGCTCCAACAACATCTTCTCGAACATCGCCGCTTAACCATTCATCTACGGTCGACATTTTCGGTCTATATCCCTGAAGCTTATCGATATCCATTGGTAAAACCTCGAGAATCGAGTTAGTCATGAAGTCTTCGATTCCCTTTTTAGTTGATGCCAATTTCACGCGATTTGCCTTAGAACCAGTTGTGTTTTGAAGAGAGCCTTCCGTTAAAAACTTGAACATCGGTCCTTTTGCTCTTGTTATAGCTGTTTTTAATGGCTTAAGAATCTCCTCTGCTTGCTTCATCGTTGGCGCAGTTGCTATCTGACTGGTAGTTTTGTTATTGGCGGTCAGAAAATATGCGTGCAGACAACTATCATAGATCGACTTGGCAGCCCCTCGTCCGACAATGAGATACTGCTTCTTGGTAAGGCGCTTTTTAATTAGTTTTCGAACGTACTCTCCGCCTTGGCCTGACGGATTGGGCTGGTATATAGTTCGCTCTATGTAGTAGTACCATCCAAACACTTCCTCGGCCCATAACTTAAAACTGTCCAGCATATGGAAGTCTGATCCGTCAGTCAAAACTAGCTCGTTCTCACAGAAGTTTATAAAATGCTCAACAGGAACTGGGTCATAGTAAATTCCGGGATTCGCTATAAGTTCGTCGATCCGATTCATCTCCATCGAAATGGTTTGACAAACCGGAATTTCCCCGCGCATCACAGCGTCTCGAAACTCGCCGTAGTATTTAGGTGTGGCTGTATTTGAAAGGCTCCCCATGCATATCTAGCCCTTCTTAATCTGGTAGATTGCCGCAGCAATACTGACAGCGCCTGTCGCGATACCCATCACTTCACCGGTAGTTCGCAAGATTTCGTGAGCTCTAGCTCTTCCAGCAGAAAGTTCATTAGATGACGAAAGGTCCGCATATTGCTTCTCCATCTGGAGTCTGTTTATCCTCCTTCGGAGCTCTTCGTCGCTTAATGTCTGGGCTTCTCGTCTAGCTTTCTCATTGCCTTTTCTATTGGATACAACCAGCGAGTCAGCAGTCTCGACCATATTCTGCGCGTTTCTGGCCGTTTTCTCGGCCAAGGATGGCTTGCCATCTTTTCCCGGCTTAAGCGCAGTGTTAATCCTTCTATATCGCTCTTTTCCGGCAGGGGTCAGTGTACCGTCTTTATTTTGGAATCGACGAATACCCCAATGTGAACCGGGAATGTTATAATGATAGAGTTCATGCATCAGTTATTAACCTCCTCTCAATATTCTTTCTGGCAATACGTATACAATCGCCATCCCAATTCAGATATCTGCTTCTCCAACGCATCCATAACATATGAACTGGTCGGTGGATCGAATGCTTTTCGAACCTGTAAGTATACGTAGTTCTTACTTTCTTCGACAACGAAAAAATCGTCCGACCATTCTGACCAAACGTTAGCGATATTTTGAATTCGATATGGAGTAGTGGGTCCAATGCCCATTTGTTGAAGCGTCGAAAATGCACCATTAATAAAAATGATGATGCTAGCATCGAACGCATCATAGTCGGCTTCCAAACCAATTAATTTCTTTATGCTATAGAGAATACTATCCAACTCATATAGCTCCTTTCACCAAAGTTTTGTATCGCCGGGAGACCTTTCTTTCGGCGGCATAATTAAAAGCGACTCATCACCATAATGAATCGCTTTATGCGTTCTATCGGATACACAAATCAGATACTCAGGATCATAGATCCAGTCACGATCTTCAAGAATATCATCTAGGGTGACAAGGTTCATATGATGAACGGTCAAACCCTTTCCTATAATTCGATCAGCAATCCCTAAATCGCAGCCATTGTCTCGTAGTATGACTCTCTGCCTAGCTGCCTTCCACCTCTTGTTAGATTGGTAAAACGTTTGATTAAAATGACGGTTGAAACCGAATATTGACTCACCGACCTGTCCAGTAAGCCGAAGATACCGGTATCGCTCTTCGAAACTTATAAGCCTCCGAAGATCCTTGTAGCACCGAATCATCGTCCGTCATCTCCAACTTCGTCAACAACTACCGCGTCGGAGATATCAGCATAGCCCCGCATTGCAAGGATAGCCTCAGCATAGAGCTCCTCTGTCCTTCTCTGGGAATCCAAAGCTTCTGCCTTTGCACGCAGCATGCGATTCTCACTAATTAGTCGCTCTTTCTCAAGACGCTCTCGGGATGAACCGAGTTTTAAATAGTGGGCGATGACCTGAGACGACGCTGTCCCATTCCTTAGCTGCTGTTCAGCCAAATCTACGGCCAAACCGATCAGTTCATTCTCCCTCTGATCCGGAGTCAGCGCAGGAGGCCGACGATACCGAATCACTTCATCGGTCTTTCTACTCACTTATGACTCCTTCTTTCCACATATATGTTTATAGTATTGGAGGGCTTTGATTGAGATATCGACCAGTTTCTTCCGTCCCTGAAAGGAGAGAAACCACGAACGGCCGCCCACAACGCGGAATCAAGCCGATATCCCAAGCAAAACCCTCCGGCGAAAATATCCGCCGGGG
>ERZ1034925.166-NODE-166-length-36157-cov-46.565592_pt1 | contig 36157 bp, 9 predicted proteins | sample MGYA00520687_ERZ1034925 | MGnify/ENA primary metagenome ERZ1034925 (study PRJEB33766, sample SAMN09781758) | gut metagenome | biome: gut microbiome | host: Homo sapiens | place: Madagascar | study: EMG produced TPA metagenomics assembly of the PRJNA485056 data set... | reverse complement strand
GTAGTGCGTGGCTGGCGCGCGTGGGCGCGCCTCGCACGGCAGAATCGCCGTGCGATCCCTGTGTGAATCACCTCCTGTCCTCTATCGCACGGCAGAATCGCCGTGCGACTTATAACGGACGCCCACTGCTTTTTTCAAGGGAAGAGGGAGAAGGGAGAAGAATGTAGTGCGTGGCTGGCGCGCGTGGGCGCGCCTCGCACGGCAGAATCGCCGTGCGACCTATAACGGAAGCCCACTGCATAGTGACCACGCACTACTTTCTCCCCTCTTCTCCCTACTCTCTACTTCATTGTCTTCTGTTGTCGCGATATGTTCAACATTGTCATTTTCAAGGGTGAAAATGACAATATGCATTGTCAGAGAAAAAAGATGTGGGTTAATTCGCAATTTTTAGAAAGGTGATTATTTTGTAGGTTGCGATTGGAATCTTCTGCCTGGGTGTACCGTGCCCTTGATGGCATGTGTTTTGCTAGCAGAAGGAATGCATTTTGCGGTGGCCGTGCATGGGATTTCCCCTTTTTCCGGCTTTCCCGCTTCAGGAATTTGAATTAGTAATAATAAAGACATGCAACCATCCACATTAGGAGTAGCGAAGATGCTGAAAGGGCTCGTTCGTCTTGGTATTGCGGTATTTGCGCTGATTATCGGCGTGAATCTGTATGGTGCTTCCATTGGGCAGGGTACAGCCCTCGGCTTTGCGGAGTCCTGGCTTTCGAGCCAGGGCAATCCCGTGGCCGCCGACGGTGTGGCCCGTGAGATTTCCGGAGTCGTCCCCGTCGAGGCCGAGGGTGTCACCTACGGCTATGCGGTCAACTTTGCCCCCGAGGGTTTCATGGTGGTCTCCTCTGACGACCGCATCAACCCCGTGCTGTACTACAATGGTACAGGCAGCTATGTCGCAAGCCCGGAGAACCCGCTCTTCTGGCTGATTGTGGCCGACATGGAAGTCCGTCTTTCGGTGGCGGAGGAAGAGGCGCCAGAGGGCGAGACCCGTGGCGCGGAGGAACTCCCCGAATACTACCAGGGAGCTCGTGACGAGTGGGGGCGCTACCTCAATGCAGGCGAGACCCGCGCGTGGCAGACTGCGACCATCGAGGACATCTGGGTCGACTCATTCGTCACAACCCAGTGGGGGCAGAATACCATCTTCGATGCCGATTCAGGCAACATCTACGCCGTCTTCAACTACTACACCCCGACCCCGACCCCCAACGGCCCCGAGTTCCAGGAGGGCAACCCCAACAACTCCGTCACCGGATGCGTTGCGACTGCCTTCGCCCAAATCCTCAAATACTACGAGTGGCCCCAGGGCAGAGTCAACTTCTCCAATGGTGTCACAGTCGGCGACAAGTCGAACATGATGCAGCAAACATACCACCTCACCCTCGACTCCATGGGCGGCGACGGGATGGGCGGCCCCTACAACTGGTCACTTATGATTGACAAGCCGGGCGCCAAGCGCACCGACCCGAAGTTCCAGGAGGCAAGCGACGAGAACTACCGCATGATTGGCCGCCTTCTCAGGGATGCGGGCGTGGCCGTCGGCATGAACTACTACCACACCAATGCGGGCGAATCCGGCTCCAACTTCTCCGCGGCGGGCTTCAGACGCTTCGGATACACCACGAACTCCGTTGCCGGCGGCACCAGCAAGATGGACATCGTCCGCGCCAACCTTGACGCGCGCCGCCCCCTCCCGGTCTCCATCTGGGCTGCAATCAACCTGGGCAGCAGCTCCTCTGGACACGCAATCTTCATTGACGGATACGGCACCCACAACGGCCGCTGGTTCTACCACATGAACATGGGCTGGAACGGCGGCTCCGACGGCTGGTACAACTTTGACGAGCACTTTGCCGCCGCATGGAACAGGAACATCTCCGTCAACTGCCCCAACGTCTACCGCAATATGACCCTCCAGGACAACGAAGACCTGGATGGTTCGATTCTTTCCGGCCGCGTCACCGACGCCAACGGCGTTCCCCTGGCAGGTGTGAAGGCTTCCATCCGCAAGAAGGGCATGACCGAGACCTGGCAGACCATGGCCGCCTGGTACGACCGTCTGGACGGCATCGACTGCCACGCTGCAGTCAAGAAGGACGGCGTCGGGTATGGCGCCAATAACTACCGCAACACCACCGACGGCAAAGGCATCTGGGCGATTGACAAGGTCAAGGCCGGAACCTACGAGATTGTCCTGGAGAAGGAGGGCTATGTCTTCCTGGGCGTCAACGAAGTCACCACCAGTGGCCGTGCCAACAACAAGTGGGGTTTGAATTTCATCGCGGTTCCCGAGAGCATTGGCCATCTCACCCTTGAGAACTGGTGGATCGAGGGCACCCTCGTCACCCTCAAGTTCAACCGCCCGATTGGCGGCGTCGCCCTCGACACCAGCAAGATCACCCTCTCAAGCGGCGGCTCCAACTACTCGCTGGCGGGATGCTTCTTCTCATACGCCGCCGAAAGCGACACTATTCTCATTGACATCCAGACCCTGGGGGCGCTGGCGGACGCCACCCTCACCATGAAGCCCGGATTCCTCTACTACGATGTCGACGGCACCTCCGACCGCAAGGATGTCTACAACGTGCCCACCATATCCGTGGGGCCCGCAATCACCAACCAGCCCCAGGGGACCGTCGTCCCCCCGGGCATCGTCACCGCAATCACCCGTGACGGCAACGACTTCCTCTCCACTGGCAGCGAACTGACCTTCAAGGTCACCTCCAGCGGCAATGTGGACGTCAACGACTTCCGCGTCAGCGTCACCCCCAGCTACCAGGGCGTCGAGGGCTCCTATGGCTCCGTCCGTGGCACCTCCCTGCCTCCTGTCAGCATCGGCACCCTTGAGGCCGGCCTCCTCCATGTCAACGTGGGCGACGGATACGGCTTCGTCCGCGTCGACTACATCCCCGCAGACGGAAAGGCCTTCATGGGCGGCGAGACCTACCTGGTCGACAAGAGCGCCCCCGCAATCGTCGCCGCGAAGATCGAGACCCTTGACGAACGCCAGTATGTGACCCTTACCTTCAACAAGCCCGTCGGCGGAGCCGATAAAATCGCATCCATCGCCGGCGTGAACGTCGCCTCCGACGGAAACGTCTACCGCTACGCGGAGACTGCCGAGAACGGCCTGGTCGTCTTCCGCAAGGGCGCCAGCGACACCCCCGATGGAGCCTACAACTCCGCATACGATGAATACCTGTGGGGCAGCGACATTCCCGAGGGCACTGCCGCCGCAGGGAGCTTCGGCGACATCGGCAACAACGGAAAGGTCGAGACCCGCGTGAAGTACATCATCGTCGACTCCAAGGGCGAGGCTGGCCGCCTTCGCTGGATTGACATTGACGGCGACGGGCAGTACACCCACGGCGTCGATGGATTCATCATGCAGTGGTGCAATGAAATCGCTGGCATCAACGGCCGCAAGCAGAGCGACTTCTACAGCATTAGCGGCCTTACGGTCAACTTCTATCCCACATACGGGCCAGACCTGCTCACGGCAGACGAAATCACCGAGGTCCACTACACGGACCAGCAGACTCCCGCAAGCTACGGCCACATCTGGCTCGGCCCTGGGGTGGCACCCACGGGTACCTTCGCCCTGAAGCACTTCGACGACATCCCACTCGCAGAACGCCAAAAGATTGCATACTACAGCAACACCGGCATTCCCTTCCCGTCAGAGACCATAATCAATAACGGAACCAGCGCAGACCCGAACAAATTGGCCCTCATCAAGGAGTTCTTCTCCTCCTGGACCGCCGCCGGCAGCGGCGCATGGACCGACAAGTCCGTTGACAACTCCAATGAATACGTGGCAGGGCAGGACGAACTCCTCATGGGCAAGGGCGTCGCGGACGGATTTGCCGGCGCACCTCTCACCACCGCCGCAAGACTCTTCTACATCGACCTGGACCAGAGCGGCAGCTTCAACGGCAACGACTTCGTATGGAGAGACGGCAACAACGACGGAGCATGGAGCAATCCCTCCAATGCAGCAGACGAGCTGCTCAGCAACACCCCTCCCAGCCAGCTCAACTGGCGCCGCGCCCTTTCCAAGGACGACCTCCAAGTCGTCCTCTACCGCAATGGCGGAACAGCCAGCAATGTCAGAATTGACCAGGTGACTGCCGAAGACGGTTCCCCCCTTACCAACGCCTCCGCCGTGATCCGCGCCCGTCTTGACATCACCCCGAAGATGACCCAGACCAGCACCCAGCCCATCCCGAGCGGCGTCGAGACCATCGAAGTGCGCCCCAGGGAAGGCTGCGTCTATGACGCCAGCGACAATGTCGCCTCGTCCTCCTCCACCTCCGGCGAACTTCCCCTCTCCGCAATCGGCGGCCTCTTCCTCAGCAAGGCGAAGCTCTCCCCCGACAACGGCGCCATCGCCCTGCGCTTCAGCAAGCGCGTAGTCGGAAACCCCAGGGGCGGTGCAGCTGCCAACCTCAAGAACATCGTCGAGGATGAACGTTACATTGATAAGACGGAGCCAGTCCTCAAGTCCACCATCTCCTCCAAGAACTTCACCGTCACCGCGTACTACAACGACGGCACCTCCGACACCCTGACCATCGCCGACGCGGGCAGCACAGGGCACTACGGCGCCGGAATCTTCCACCGGGAAGGTTCCAACTATGTCGTCATCAACCTGCTTGGACGCGACAACATCGACGCCAACCTGCCCAGGCTTGCGCCAAAAGACAAGGCCCTCAAGTCCATCAGGGTTGACTTCAAGGATATCTACGACTACAATGGTGACAAGCTTGCCACCGCAGGCATCGGCCTCGATGCGAATCCTGTCTTCTCCCCTGGCAAGGCCAGCCTGCCTCCGCCAGTCTTCTCCACCAAGAAGAACAGCTATACCTTCATCCATGCCCCTGGATGCGAAAACGGCAACCCGACCTTCACCTACGAACAGGTGATCGGACACTACGACGACGATGCAAATGCATACGTCCCCGGTATCTACGGGCAGGCGCCATACGTCTGGACCGCATACGCGGAGAAGGAGGGCGTGGCGACCTACGCCTTCCAGCACGACCTCATCAACACCGATGACGAGGCGGGTGTCGAATCCGGCGAAATGTACCTCGGAATGTACTACCGCGACCTGGATGCCGACGGACGCATCGACGCGGTCGACATGAACTTCTTCAACCCATGGGGTGAAGACACATACTACCCCGCCGAACTCGTGGTCGGCCCCAATGCCAAGGAAAACTTCCTGGTCTGGGTCCACTCCGACGACTGCGACAACATCACCTACAACCAGGGCGCCGAAGGCATCGCCTGGAACGCACTCCCTGGCCTTGACAAGTATCCTCTCAACAACGCGACGAAGGACGCCGACCTCTACAACTTGATGCAGGGCGTCTCCGATCCCAAAGGCTGGCGCCGGGTCGATGTCAAGGATATCTCAATCATCCAGCAGAACGCCAACCACGCGACATTGGGCAACGGCGGCGGATGGAAGCCTGGCGACAAGAACTTCGTCTACTCCACCGTCCGCATCACCATTGACCCGACCAATGTCTCCCCGCGCACCTTCGGCGACCGCCAGGTCCTCGTCACATACGTCAACCCACGCAATACTTACGGGAAGACCTACGACGGCCTCGTCGTGAAGGGCATTAACACCACGCCGAAGGAACCCGGCAGCAAGCAGGAGATCGGCTACAAGTACATTGACGCCGATGGCAAGGAGCAGAGCGGCAAGCACACCGCAATCGTCAATGCCGCCTGGCAGGGCAAGACGTTCTCGAATGATGACGAGGAGGCCGGCATCTACTGGCTCCGCAAGGCAGGACTCAATTCCGAGACGGGCGAGGACAAGGACGACGGCGCCCTGGATGCGGTCTGGATCTGCGACTCCTTCGGACCTGTCAGCGCATGGGACGGCGTCCCTCCGCAGGCAGTCAGCGCAATTGCATGGCGCGCCACCCCGTATACAAAGGCACTCAAGGACGATGCAGGCTCCTACGAATTCGTCGATGTCCGCTTCTCCGAGCCAATCCTTGGCGCGGATGACCTTGGACTCACCAACGAAAAGGGTGAGGTCGTCTCCGGCTACTCCGCAAGTATCGACAGCTATGTCGAGCTGGCCAACGGACCCATCGGCGTGACAATGCTGAACGACTACACCGTCCGGTTCCGTCTGCAGACCAACAAGAATGTGCATGACAACAAGTTCAAGTTCCGCGGAACCCTCTACCCGCTCTCCTCCGCGGTTGAACACGCCATCAGCCCCGCCTCCTTCCATGGCGAATATGTGGCGTTTGACTTCACCGCGCCGGCAGTCCGCGCAGTCGACTCCGCATACAATGTCCTTGGAAGCGCGAGTGACGAAATCGATGTCTTCGAATTCAAGAACTACAACGACGGCAGTGTCGCCAACTACCGCTTCGCCAATACCTTCGGGACTGGCGGCTTCGTCTACTTCAATGCCAATGTCAAGGGCAATACGGCGAATCTTCGCGCCCTGCCGCAGCAGCTCGTAATCGTGCAGTCCGACTCCGAGGAGCCTCCCGTGCCCACGCAAGCCTACGGGGCACGCACCCAGGGCGGCAACTTCTCCTCCGGGGACGCGACGGTCAACTTCGACATCGAAGGGAAATGGTATGGCGACACCGCAAGGATGACCTCCGGCAGAGGATACGTAAAGGCGAGCGACACGTCCAAGAATCCTGGCGCCGGCTTCTACGCCACGCTCAGCAGCGTGTGCATCATCAACGACAACTTCTTCAACATGGGGCTCGCGAACAAGTGGATGACGCCCAACGTGGGTTCGACCACCTCCTTCTACAACTTCCCGGCTCCCGCGTCCACATCCTACGCAACGGCTGCATACAGTTCTCCCGAGACGCCCACCAGCATGATGCTCTCCGGACCGCTCTACGTCTACGGCAAGGCGATGTCCGTCACCAAGGAGCATACCACCAGGACAAACGTGGGCGAGGTTCTGACCGTCGCGGGAATTGACGCGGCCGCCCCGGAATGGACCCGTCTGACAGGCGTCAAAGTCCGCCTGGTTGACACATCCCATGGCGCATTCGACCCGGCAACCGCCCTCAAGCCCCTTGCCGACAACGAGACAAGCGGCGTGCTTCTCTATGACGTCAATGCAAAGTCCTACGTGAAGCTCTCCAACGACAAGCTTGAGTGGAGCGAACTCAAGAGAACGGTCGAGGGTCTCCTCTACCGCGAAGTCACCCTCCGTCCTCTCGATGGCGTCAAGCTTCCGGCCAAGGGCAACGGCCCCAACACCCCCGACTTCGAGATCCGCGTGGTTCCCAGCGATGAATTCCGTTCCGGAAGCTCCTTCTACGCCCAGATTCCCGACGACGGCCTCTTCATCGGCGCCTACCAGTCCTCCGAAAGCAAGCCCGACACCTGGGGCACTCCCGATGGAACCAAGGGCTACCGCCTGACCGACACACGCTTCAAGGATATCAACGGGGACAAGCGCTGGAACCACGGCGAACCCCTCGTCAACTGCGAAGACTCTGCAAACGGCGACTCGTCGTACGACTTCAGGCCATATCTCGATGGCGGACGCTCTGTCAACCTCTACGAAATCTGCCGTGACAGCTTTGACCTCCAGGAGAATGGAATCAATACACGCGAAATCTACTACGCGAAGAAGAACGGCGCCCTCAATCCCGAGACCACGCCCTGGAACGGGCTCTTCGGCGCTGGCATAATCGCAGGAACCAGCACCTCTGGCAGCGACTACGACCTCGAATACAACGTCGCCTACCAGCCAGGTGATGACATGTGGTATGACGTGGGAGGAACCCTCGGAGTCTACGACGAGGGAATCGACATCCCAATCATCGGCAACGCCAACCTGTTCGCCCTGCCGTGGGCAGTCGAGGAGTTCGGCACACGTTCAGCGCAGTTCCGCGCGGCCGCCCCCGCCGCCACCGGCGACGTCTCCACCGGCAGCTTCGCGACTCCCAGCGTGGATCCCATCCCAATCCTTGCAGTGAATATGCAGGACTCCTCCCGCGCCTTCGGTCCGAGATATGTCCTTGACGGGGCCATCCTCGTTGAAAGCATCTCGAAGGACATGGCGGCCGGCACCTACGAACTCGCATACGATTCAGCGGCTGGCAAGCTCTCTCTCAACGGCGGTGCCGCGGTCGCAGTTCCCGCAAAGGTCGGCGAGCGCGTGATTCTCAAGGACTCCGCAAGCGGCTCCTTCATCGTCGTCCGCCGTCTGAATGCCGTCTCCGAGCCTGGCGAACCCGCCGTCGACGGCCCCGCCGCGATGCCCGCATCCGACAAGAATGTCAGCATCGTCGTCGCAAACGAGAAGGGCCGTGAAATCCAGCAGCCCGCCGCCATCACCGGCGTCCGCATCCTGGCAGTCGGCACAGATGCCGAAATCGGGGAATCCACCTTGACCAGAACCGGCACGAAGCTTGCGTGGAATGGCGGAGCATCCGTTGACGCCAGCAAGGCGGGCATCTATGTGCTCTACGGTTCAAGGAAGAGTGAGACCAACTACATCACTGTCCAGACGAGCGTCTTGGGCGGCGCAACCTCCGAGACTCTCATGGTCTACGGTTCCAACGGCCGCCAGATCACTCCGTTCAGGAACATCACCGGACTTGAAATCGTCGCCGTCGGCGACATGGTCAGGCAGGGCTGGTACACCTTCTCGTACGACAACGGCGCAATCAGCTTCGGCAATGGCGGCAGCACCGCCGTCCCGGCCGTCGGCGATGTTGCCATCGTCTACGGCGACGGGGAGGCCACCGACTACAGCCGTTCATACATTGTCGTGAAGCGCACCTCCGCCGCACTGCCCAACGGCGCGGTTTCCGACCGCCTCATGGTCAACCAGAACAGCCTCTACTGGGTCGATGTCACCATCAGAAGCGTCAACGGCGTCACCCCGACCCACTTCAACCCGCTTTCGAAGGATGAGGACAGCGGTGTTTCGCTGTGGTGGGATGCGGATGCGTCCGGAACATTCACGGCTGGCGACATGTTCGTGCCTCTCCTGGAGACCCCGGTCTTCGCAGGAGGCGGAGATGTGTGGACCTGCAGCCTGGTTCCAGACCCGGACTTCATGACCGCATGGCTCAGCACGCCGCTGGACAGCGTCTTCAACAAGAACTTCAACTTCTTCGTCTGCGTCAAGACAACGGTTGACATGTCCTTCGGCGACTCCTTCCAGATGAGCGCAAGCTTCCTGGATCCCTCCGAACCCACGTACGACTACTTCAACTACAGACGGAAGGACAAGAGCATCTCCTTTGGCACTGATACGTCCAGGGGGCTCAAGAACCAGATCACCAGAGGCGATGTCTACAGCTTCGCCCAGGTTGTCAGCAAAGTCAATACCTGCACAACGGTCACCAATACGGTCTTCGCCAAGGAGACATCCTCCGGCCAGACTGTGGACGCGGATTCCATCGTCCCGCTCACAAGCGTCAGCCACTTCATCCAGAGAAGCGTCACCGGAAACACCCCATACGTGACAGAGGTCTCCATCGACCTCGTCAACGTCAAGGGCTTCGACCCCGCCACGGCGCTCAAGAGCCTGGACAACAATGTGGCCGCAGGCGAACGCGGCGTCATCCTCTACAGGGACAATGGGGACGGTGTCTTCAACCCTGCCACCGACACTGTCGTCAACTCCGCCATCAAATTGGAGACCACAGCATCCGGAGTCACCCACATCACGCTCCTTCTGGCTGACGAAAGCTGCACGGTTCCTTCCGTTAATGACGACAAGAAGGATCTCTTCATTGCCCTGAACATGGCAGATGACCTGTTGTTCGGCGTCAGCTTCTACGGTGCGATGGAGCCCGAGTACATCATCTACTCCACGGGCAAGGGATCCGCCGCCAGCGCAATCAGGACCGACATTCTCTCCTCCACGATCAACGCCGAGTACGCCGACCTGGTGGGCGTCGAGCCCTTCACCTCGACTGGCGGCCTCCTGATCCAGAGCGCAGGCAGCAATGTCTCCGGCTACCAGACAGTGACCCTCTCCCGCACCCTGAACGGCGCATACGTCCTCAGCTGGAACGGAAATCAGGTCACCATCACAGACCTCCGCAAGGCGACGACTGTCACCCTCGGAAGCGGTGCCGACTCAATCACGGTCACCTTCGACCCAGTCCGCTTCTTCAGCGAAGACGCACTCGCGTATAGCGCATTCGGCGATGCAGTCGACGCAAATGGCGACACCATCCCGCTGGGTACCAAGCTGACAAGCATCGCAGGCTCCACCACCTGCTTCTACACAGATGTCAATGCAGACGGCAAGTTCACCCTCGGAATCGACCGCATCAACCAGGCCGACTCCGACAAGAGCTTCACCGCCGCAGACCGCCTCGCATTCTACGACGCCAACGAAAACGGCATCTGGGATGCTGACGAACCCATCTTCTTCGACACAGACCTGACATACACGCTGCCATGGATGGATGCGGTCATCGACACCGACTCCACACTCACACAGGGAATCGGCACAACAACGGTCGTCCTCGACGAAGAGAATTCCCTCGACCCGGTGGAGATCTCCCCCACAGAGGGAGATGCCACAGTCAATGGACGCAACTACCTCTATTACGTCGATGCGGACGACGATGCCAACCGCAACTACAATCCGCTGCAGGACGTTGTCGTCCTGCGCAGCGGCACCGGCGGCATGATGGCGCCTCTGACACTGGCCGCCACCGACCTGGTCGTCCTCTATCCTGCATTCGACGGCACCGAGGAGTATGACGTGGCAGCCAACATCGGCGCGACCCTGCGTCCATTCCAGGCCGGCGACCGCCTGAAGATGAACCTGGTCAAGGGTAGCGAGGGTGCGTACGGACAGACCAAGGCGCTCATCCTCTCCGACGACAACACCTGGAAGGATATGGAGATGTCGTGGCAGTTCCTCGTGACTCCCGCCCGCACCATCCGCCGCTACACTCCAGACTCCGCCAACCCCGCATACGCCACCTATGAGAGCGCAATGTCCGCAATCATCGGACTTGACTTCGCCAACAGCGGGGCCTCCGACGTGATCCTGAGCAAGGTGACGGTCAACTTCAACAATGTCAACGGCTGGGTTGCCACCGACTTCCTGCCTCTCTCCAATGACAAGAGCTCCGGCGTCCAACTCTGGCGCGACGCCGACGGCAATGGCGTCTTCGACCCAGAAGTGGACACCTTCGTCCCGCTCGCAGGCAAGCCTTCCTGGAGCCAGAATGGAAACACCCAGGTGGTCTCCCTCTCGCCCAGCGCCAATAACGAAATCACAAGTGCAGTGGTCGATGACATCCACGACTTCTTCATCGTGGTCATCCCGAGCCAGACCGCAAACAACACCCAGCAGGTCAACAGCGGCGACAAGTTCGTCGCCTACATCACCTCCGACGGCGTCTCCCTGAACAAGACCGTCCGCAAGATCGCAGGCGTCACCACCGGCACGATCGCCATCGACTCCAAGCCGCCTGTGCTGGAGAATGTCGACGCGACCGCAGTTGACTCCCGCATCGCCGACACCCTCTCCATGACCTTCGACGAGGGCATGAAGAAGCTCGCATCGAGCGACCTCTCGGTCTGGAATATCACCGACACCGTCACTGGCAACGCATACAAGGTGACCGACTTCGTCATCTCCGACGACTCCGTCACCGCGTCACTGAAGCTGGCGCCCGCGGACGGCAAGACCGAGGCCGACTACTCCACCGCCCCCGTCTCCGTCGCGGCAGCCTTCACCACTGGCACCGCCCTGGTCGACTGGGCGAACAACCCCGCCGAAATCAAGGACATCAAGGCCAACGACAAGGTCTCCCCGTTCATCCGCACGGCGACCCTCCTTGACACCGACAGCGACGGCGTCCTCGACTCCGTGATGCTGACCTTCACCGAGCCAGTCCTCGACACGACCTTCGGCACAACCGAGTGGACGATGGACGGCGCCCCCATGACGCTCCAGACTCCTGGAACCAGCGCGGTCGGCATCGTCGACGCACTCAACGACAGCTATCTGGTCTTCAAGGTTGACGCGCCCGCCGGCGAGGTCACTCCCGAGTCCTTCGCCTTCGGCGAGGTCCAGACCCTCACCGACGCTGCAGGAAATGTGCTCAAGGTCAACGACGACTTCACGGTCGTGGATGCCATGGTGCCCATCCTCCTGCTGGCTGAACAGGAAGGCGAGAACATCCGCTTCGACAATCCCGGCTACACACTGGTCGCGGGCACGGTCATCAAGCTGACCTTCTCCGAGGAGCTCGTCTCCGACGGCGCAATCAGCGGAATCACACTCGTGGGCGGCGGCAAGTCGGTGGAACTGACTGACGGAGCTGAATTCACGGCGGTCTTCGACGGCGCGTCGGTCTCCTTCACCACGAAAACCGACATCTCCGGATTCACCACCCCCGACGGCTGGCTCGTCAAGGTCAACGCCGTAAATACCGGCATCAAGGACGTGGACGGCAACATCGTCGCCGCCAACGACGGCGTCCCCATGACGATCTACATCTCCCCAGAGCTGGTGGCGCCCGCCGACGGGGTCTTCTTCACGACCACCGCCGCGGAACCCACCCTGGTGCCACAGATCAAGCTGAACTACATGGCAAGCCGCGCCTCCTCCTGGAAGATTGAAATCTTCAAGATGGATGCCGCACACCAGCCCACAGGCGATGCACTGGCCACATACGAGGGAACCCTCGACGACATCAATACAATCGATGACGACGCGGCCGACAACATCGCCCTCGACGGCTGGTACGACGACGCGACCATCGCATACGTCTTCCAGGCGACTCTCGCCAGCACCCGCGGCGACGTTGTCCTCACCGCAGGATTCTACGCGATGGACACCGAAAAGGCCTACCAGGGTGTCGCCAACCGCGGCGTCACCATGGAGCGCACGGGCGACACCAGCGTCCACAAGCCAATCTTCGACGATTCGACACACCACTACTTCCTGCTGGACGGCGCATACACCAGCGGCAGAGTGATTGTCAACCCGTCCTTCCTGGATGCATTCACACCCGCCGCTCCCACCGGAGTGACCCGCAAGATCACCTTCGAGGCGAGCAACGGACTGACTGCGACCGAGGAGGCCGCCGCTGTTCTCGACTGGTCCGACGAACTCGAGACCACGAAGCTCGCGGCCGGCGACACGATTGTGGGCAAGGTCGTCTTCTCCGCAGTGGACAAGGACGGCAACGAGGTGGTCATCGCCAACGGCACGACCCACATCTACACCATCCAGGAGAACTTTGACGACCTGGCCGCCGCAGTCATCCTGACCGATGGCGCCTACACCGAACTTGCCGAGCCCGTCGTCTGGAACGACCCGACCACGGTCTACGCTCTGCTGGCCAAGCTCGATGTCAAGGAGTACCAGTGGCGCATCATCCCCGCCGACGGCTCCGAGGGCCAGCCCTGGAATACCTCCGGCGAAATGAACATCGCCCGCGAACGCTTCGGCTGGACAAAGCTCTCTGACGGTAGAATCCTGGTCGCCGGCGGCTTCGCCAACAACAACCCCAACGGGCTCTCCTCCACCGAAATCTTCGACGGCGCCACCTCGACCTGGAATATCACAGGCGCACTGAACGTTGGCGTCTATGACAATGCAGTCATCGCCCTCGACGACGGCAAGGCACTCTCCATCGGCGGCGCAAACAGCGCAAAGGCGCAGAGCGACGCAATCGAACTCTACGAGAATGGCACCTGGCGCGTTGTCGGCGCACTCTCGCAGCCCAAGCAGATGGTGGCGGCAGTCCGTGCCGGAGACAAGGTCTATGTCTTTGGCGGCTATTCCAAGGTCACCAAGGAAGTCAATGGAAGAATGACTACCACCACCGAGTATCTCGACACAATCGAGAGAATCGACATTGCTGCGGACGGGTCGGTCACCACCACCGTCGAACCCATGAAGCTCATCTTCAAGCGTGGAGCATCCAGCGCCTTCATACAGGAGGACCACATCGCCATCGTCGGCGGCAACCGCATTGACGAGACTACCGGCAGGACTGTCGGCATTCCCGGCAGCGAGGACATCCTCCTTGACGCGTCCAACATGCTCGTGGGCGATACTCCTGGCACCAAGCCCGGCATCGCCGCTCTCAACGCGATGTACGTCATGGATGATAATGACGTCATCTGGGAGATTGGCGGCAGGGACAGCAAGAAGGTCTCCTACCTGTTACCCGGCAGCACCTCAGTCATCTGGGATGAGGCGGCCAATTCGCTGAACCACCTCCACGACGGCGGCGCGGCAATCTGCGTCAACGGCGAAATCATCGTCGCCGGCGGAAGCAGCACCAGTGGCATCATTCCCACCGAGACATTGGACATCACGACCCTCGACGGTGCGTGGGTTGAGTCCAGCGACCTGGCCAGCTCCGCAGACGGCAACCGCACCTCCTTCGCGATTGCCGAGGTCAATGGCTCGCCGATTGCATTCGGCGGCAAGGTCAACGGCGCTCTCACGACAGCCACAGAGAGCCGTCTGGCAAGCTGGAGCAAATGGATTGCCACCGAGGAACCAACGCTCCCCGAACAGAAACTCGCATTCGGCAACCTCAACCTGGCCGCAGGCAAGGACTACTTCCTGCAGGTCCGCGCCAAGAACTCCGCCGACGGAATCTCAGACATCCTCTCGACGGTGGCGTTCACAATCGGCACGGGCGAGACCACGGTCGAGCCCATCGCCGCAATCGAGGCGGCAATCGGCGGAACCACAGTCGCGTCGGGTATCTCCACCATGGAGACCGCCATCGACTTCACCTTCGTCCCAGACGCCAATACGGTCAGCTACAGGTACATACTCGACAGCGCAGCCGCGGTCACCACGACAGACACCACCCTGGCACTCACCTCGGTGGCGCCCGGCAGCCATACGCTCAAGCTCTTCGCCATGAGCACCTCCGGAGCAATCCAGAAGACTCCGGCCGTCTTCGAGTGGACTGTCACTGCACCTGCCTCCGCACTGGCAATCGTCAGCGACTCCGTGACCAATGGCGGCTCGACCGTCCTCACCGACGGAGTGATCTTCACCCTCGACGCGACAGGCTGGTCCAAGTACCACTACAGCCTCGATGGAGGAGCACTCTCCGCCGATGCCGACGTCGCCACGGGCATCGAACTCTCCGGCCTGGAGACAGGCTCCCATACCATCCAGGCATGGGTCGCAACCGATGAAATCCCATTCGACGACGCAAATTCCACTACCTTCGCCTTCGACGTGATCGCAGTCGGAATCGACCCGGCCGCATCCACAGACACCACGACCACCAGGACATTCACCATCACCGCCGTCGGCGGCACGGTTGACAAGTTCCAGTGGACGCTGGACGAAGCGGCCCCCGTCGTGGTGGATCCCGCAACTGCACTGCTTACGCTCGATGACATCCCGATCGGAGCCCATACGCTCAAGGTGGCCGCCATTGACGCGGCAGGAAACGTCCAGGCGGTTCCCGCAGTCGCATCCATCATCGTCACTTCGTCCCACGGCGACAGCCGACTCCTGGCGAATCTCACCGCCGATGCCGCAACCGCATCCATCGACGACGGAGACATCACCTTCACGCTGGCATTCGTCGATGACAACGGCAACGCAGTGGAAGTCGCAGCGGCTCCTGTCGCGGATGATTTCACTGTCCTCAACGGAACCGTCACAGCGGTTGCAGCTGTCAACGAGTCGACCTTCACGGTCACCGTCGAACCCGCGGCCTCCATCGCCGCCGGCGAGACCGAGGTGGTCTCCCTGCATCTGATGGCCGGCAGAGTCCACGAGCCCGTCTTTGGCCACTCCAACGTCGCAAGCGCGACGGCGACTACGCTCGTCTACTCGCCCGCAGCCGCCGATGGCAAGCTGGTCTCCTTCGGAATCGGACTCTACTCCGACTTCGACCTGACCACCCCCGTCACGACAGTCGAGGTCCTGGACGCCTTCTATGTGGCAGTCGAGGTGGATGCGCTCCGCGCAATCACCGGCGCTGACGTGAAGGTCACCTACGACCCGGCGAAGTTCGCCCTGGCAGACGACACGCTCGTCGCCACCGACATCGTCCAGGCGCCCTTCAACGCCATTGACACCGAGGCCACTGGCAAGACTGTCGCCTTCGTCGAGAAGAAGGCCGACGGCGAAATCCACCTGGGCGGCGCAGTCCTCGATCCCGCCAATGCAGTCTCCGGCTCCTTCGACCTTGCAATCCTGAAGTTCAAGGCCATCGGAACCGGCGATGGAGCCGACACCGACTTCGCGGTGGCTCCTGGCGAACAGACAATCGGCATCGAGGGCATCCTGCCCATCGCCAACGACGACCCGGCGGTCGCATACGGATCCGCCAGGCTGGAGGTCACCGAGGATGTCGCAACCCTGGCAATCTCGCTGGCTCCCGCCACCATTGACGAGGGAGGCGCTACCACGCTCACCGCGACCATATCGGGCGCAATCGCGACCGACCTCACAGTCGTCGTCAGCGCGGACGATCCGCTGGTCGCCGACCAGACGATTGTCATCGCCGCCGGCGATACCACCGGAACCAAGGAGGTCACCGTCGCCAACGACAACAAGCTCACCGGCGACTACGACATCACCTTCACAGTCACCTCCACTGCCACCGGCGACAGCGCAGTCACCGCGCCCGCCACTGGGGCAGAGGCTGTCCTGAAGGTCGTTGACCTCGCAGTCGAAGAGCTGACCTTCACTCTCGTGAATGCCGACGGAGATGAAATCGGCAATGTCACCGAGGGCGAACAGTTCTTCGTCAGGGCGACCCTGGGCGCCGGCAATGCCGCAGCCGCTGACGTGAAGTTCACGCTGGCAGTCGGCGGCACGGCGGTCGCAGGCACCGACTACACCTACGCCAACTCCTTCGTGATTGTCAAGGACGATGTCTCCGGCACCGAAACCTTCACGACCTATCGCGACGGCGCTCTCAACGCAGCTCCCAAGACCATCGAACTCACTGTCACCGCACTCACCGTGGAGGGCTTCACAGTGCCAATCACCACTGGCACCCTCACGATGCTGGTCTATGACGGCGACACCATGCGAGCCGACATCAACGGCGACGGCGCAATCAATGGATCGGATGCCCTCCTCTTCCTCTACTACTTCCAGACTGAAAACGATGGCAGCGAGGGCTGGGGCGCATGCGACTTCAATGGCGACGGCGTGATCGACGGGGCTGACGCCCTCCTCTTCCTCTACTACTACGAGAGCGGCGACACCCGCGGCGATACCCGCGAGGATCTGCCCGTCTTCGACTTCATCCTGTCGTCGGACAAGGCAACTCTCGGAGTGGGAGAGGAGACCGAGGTCTCCTTCGTCGTGAACTTCAGCAAGGATGGCGGCATCAACGGAGCCCAGGCCGACATCGCCTGGGATCCGAGCAAACTCCAGGTGGTCGGCCCGCTCAAGGAAGACGGGTCACTCGACCTGGACGCCGCCATCAACAAGGCGTCCTTCGAAATGCTGAGCACGGGCACCCTCGACAACGAGGCCGGGAAGATCACGAAGTTCTTCGCCAGCACTCTCAAGCCTGGGGAGCTGGTTCTCCCGGTCACCATCGGAACCTTCACCGTCAAGGCGCTGGCTGCCGGCGAGGCGACTATCTCCATCTCGAATCCCCAGAGCACGGCACCTGGCAAGATCTCCTACGGAAATCCACCGATACCCGACAATGCGATCGGAAACATCACGAACCTGACGCTGAACATCACCACGGAGCCCACGGAGAATGGATTCCTCCTGGATTTCCACGGCACCTATCGTGACACTCGCGCCCCCTCGGACGTGGTGCTGACGATTGGCGAGAAGGAGGGAGCCTCCGATGCATTCAGTGCCGCAGACGGCGACATCAAGGCAATGCCCGGCGATTTCCCGTATGCACTCTACGTGAAGAACGGAAGCGACAGGCTGACGAAGGACGTCCGCGCACTCACCGACTCCCCTGTCACATGGCATTGCGAGTATGCCAAGACCGACAGCGACCAGAAGGAACTCGAGCTGACCTGGGATTTGACGGGACTTGACGCCTACATCTTCACGATCGAGGTGGACGGCGCCGCCAGGACAATGGAGAAGCAGGGCAGCCTGGTTCTCTCTGGCAACTCCAAGTCCTTCGCCGTCACCGTCCAGCCCGCCGCATCGCTTCTCAGCCACAGCTACGCCCTGAACGAGGGCTGGAATCTGGTTGGCGCGCCTTTCGACCTGGATGCGGTTGCCATCAATACCCTCAAGGGTGAGGATGGCGTCCTTCGAGGCTACGATGCGGATGCATTCGCATTCACCGAATTCACCGGAAGATCGCTGGCCGCCGGCGAGTGCCTTTGGGTCCACCGCACCGCCCCCGCGGCCGTCGAGGTGAAGGGAACCGCCCCGGCCGCCAAAGGGGTCCAGCTCATCGCGGGATGGAATCTGGTGACGCCACTGGCAACCACCGCCGCCAGCAACATGACCCTCCCGGACAGCCCGCAGGTCTGGGTCTGGACGGCGGATGGATACCGCTGGATCAACGAAGACTCCGACATCAGGAAGGGAACCGGATACTGGTTCTACTCCGAGACCGAAACCACCATCTGGAAAACCGCCGAATAAATGCGGCACGCCCCGTCCTCCTGTCTGAATCCCAGACGGGGGACGCGGGGTTTTGTTCACTTTCCCATAAGAAATCTTCCCATCTGACAGGAAAATCATAATACAGGGCATATAATTCCAGTTTCCTCGCAAAACGAGTGTGAATTTCTCACATTTGGGAAGTGCGGCCACATGGCCGCCCTCAGCTTGCCTGTGATTGACGCTCGCCGCCCCGCCAGGATGGCACGGAGTGTGCTTGAGCTCTCACTCGCCAAAAGATTTTGAATTCGCATATAATCAATAATAATCACCACTAAACTCATGATTAAGGAGCAGTTGCTTATGAATCGCACCACGAAGCGGATCTCCCTCTCCCTTCTTTGGGTCCTGCTCGGATTGATTCTGCTGCCCGCGACAGCGAAGGCGGCACCTATCACCGACTGGGATGACGATGGAGTGCCAGATCTTGTCGAACAGGAGCAGTCCACCGATGAATTCTACCCGATGGAGTCGTCGAAGTACGCTCCACGCGCACTCGTCCTCTCCTACCTTGAGGAGACAGGCGCCCAGGTCCCAGTCACAGAGGGAATCGTCCGCAACAACAATCCGTCCACGGTGGAGTTCTGGATTCTTCCCTTCTCTCCCGACGGCACGGCTGCTGCAGTCTTCGGCGCAAACGGCTACGGCACGGTCTACAACTACAATGACGGAGAACTGGAAATCGCGCTTGCGCCCAGCGAAGCGGATCCCACCTGCGTATCCGTCGAAGTCTGGCAGAACGGCACACGCACATTCGTGGATTCGACGCTGATTCCAGTGGAGCCGAAAATCGCCCCCACTGTCGCCGACTGGACACATGTCCTCCTCTCAACCGACGGCAACGGCAATTACAGCATCTATGTGAATGACATGACCGAGGCCGGAAGGGCAGGCAGCTGGTGGTATGACGTCGACCCGGGAACAGCAGATGGAACTGTGGTCATCGGAAAGGGGTTCAAACACGCATTCCTGGACGAATTCCGCTACTTCACCAGCGTGCGCACCGAAGGACAGCGCATCAAGAACACGGCAATCATGTGCACAAAGGCAGAAGACCCGGACCTGGGACTCTACTATCGCTTCGACGATGGCGGCAAGACTGTCGAGGATTTTGCACATCTTCCTGATTTCAAGGCACTTGCAGCACTCTATAATGACGACACGCAGCCCGAGGTCGCCGAGGCGTTCAAGTATCGTCTCCACATGCCAAATTTCGTGGACGCCAACGGCGACGGACATGCCGACTGGGTTACCGCACAGTCCTGCGCAATGCCTGACAACCTGGCATACGGCGACGGCGACGGCGACGGAATCATCAACGACACCGTCAACAACACCTTCGACAACATCTACGACTACGCAATCGTCCGCAATCCGAATTCCCGCCGCCTTGAGACCAGCGTCCTCCAGGGCGACGACCTCTTCTTTGTGAACGGCGCCTGGAGCACCACCTACAGCGAAGACGCCCTCTACATCCGAGCCGGCGTCAGCGAGCGCCTCTCCACCATTCCTGTCGGCGGCGACCTGGCCGTCACCAAGCATGTCCTTGCCAAGTCCTTTGCCGCCCCCGAGGAGAACTACTGGGACGGCATCGACAATGACTCCGACGGCATCGTGGACGATACCGACATTGCCCTTGACATCGCCAGGAATCCCTCCGAGAGCGGCCTGATCGACTCCGACGGCGACGGACTGCCCGACTCCTGGGAGCTCAAGTACTTCGGCGACCTCACCTCCACGGACGGCACAATCGACTCCGACGGCGACGGCGTGATCGACCTCTACGAGTACCTCATGGGGTACAACCCCACCGCGAAGGTCTCCGTCCCCCGCACCTTCTACGCATACCTTGAGAGCGGCGAATACGTCGCAGTCATCCAGACCACGGCCGAGGGCGGCTTCATCCTGGCAGACGGCTCGGCCGCCGCGGCAGTCAAGGACGCCGCCAACGTGGCACTGCTGACCGACGGACAAATCGACTTCGACGGGGACGGCATCTCCAACTATGACGAGGCATACATATACGGCACCAACCCGCTGCTGAAGGACACCGACGGCGACGGGCTGGACGACAACATCGAAATCTTCGTCACCTACACCGATCCACTTGACCCGAACAGCCCCGCCGCCACAGGCATGCGGGTTCTCGACCTGGTTCTCGGTTCACATGACGTCACAATCATGAACCCGAAGACCGGCAAGCTCGACTTCACATACACCCAGGCGGCCCGCACCGCCCCATACGCAATCTTCTACAACGAGGAAATCACAGAGTCGTATGTGAAGATTTCGGATGACGAGTATCAGTACACCAGGAGCGCAATCGTCAACGGCGCGGCGGAGCCCGTCTTCACCGAGAATGTCACCGCTGCGGAGATGCGCAGGCGTACCGAGGACAACGGCTTCGTCCAGAGTGGCCAGGACTTCTCCCGCACCATCCGCAACTTCTCCGGCATCGAGGATCCCCAGCACTTTGCAATCGATCTCTGGTTCAAGCTGGCGGACGACTCGGGGCTCACGGGCACGCTCCTCCAGAAGCAGGCCGAGCAGGCGGACGGATACAAGTTCTTCCAGGATTGGAGACTCTGGCTTGACAACGGCAAGCTGACCTTCACCTACAATACGGTCGGGACCGACCAGTCCACCCAGGGCAACAAGGTCGAGAGCAGAGTCTTTTCCAAGGCGTCCTTCGCTCCTGGCGACGGATGGACCCACGTGGCGGTCGCAGTCAACCAGCTCTCCGCATCCGGTTCCAACTACTCCTACACCATTACCTTCGCCTCCCAGAAGGAGAACGAGACCGCCATGGTCCAGGAAAAGATGGCCCGTCTCGTCGGACTCCTCCGCCCCGCCGCGGACCCCGAGAAGCCCTACACCAGCAGCCTCCCCGGCCCAATCGTCATGGGTGACGACAAGACTGCGTCCTCCCGCCTCTCGATGGTCATGGACCAGGTCTCCATCTGGTACTACGACTCCGAGACAGAGCTTCCCCTCGTCAGCGAGACCCGTTTTGGCGACAACGCCATCACCGGCGATGCATCCGCGGAACTCCTCTTCTTCGCCGACCTCAACCAGGAGAAGAAACTCACCTTCTGGAGCAAGGGCGTTGAACTGGGCAGCAAGGGCTCCCTTGTCAACGAGGCAATCACCGTCCTGGACATCGAAGCTGCAAATGCCGACATCGATTCCGACGGCGACGGCATACCGGACTGGTGGGAAATCAAGTACTTCGGTGACCTGACGACCGCCAGCGCGACCACCGACTACGACGGCGACGGCGTGACCGACCTCCAGGAATACCTCATGGGATACAATCCCACTGCGCAGGTTTCCATCCCGCGCTCGTACTGGACCGGAGTCAACGGAAAGTATGTCCGCGTCACCCAGACCGACGCCAACACGGTTGTCCTCCATGGCACCACGACTGACGTGACCGCCATGCTCGAGGACACCTCCGTCCTGACCGCGACTGACGGCTATGTGGACTATGACGGCGATGGGCTCGACAACGTGATCGAGAACACGGTCACCAATACCGACCCCACCAAGGCAGACACCGACGGCGATGGCATCAATGACTGGGAGGAGCACATGGCCGGCACGGATCCCCTCGATGCGACAAGCCCCTGGTACAACCGTGCCGTCGACCTGATCCTTCAGGGCCACGACGTCAAGGTCCCTGCCTTCGACTACGACAAGCAGCTGATTACCACCAATATCGAGACCATCCCCGCCCGCACCGCCCCATACGCATACGTGAAGGCGTTCAACGATCTGGTCAGCAGCCAGCAGGCCTGGTCCGGCGAGTTCTGGTTCCGCCTGGCCTCTGACTCGGAGCTTAATGGAACGCTTCTCCAGAAGACCGCCGACGCCAGTGGCGCAAAGGGCGACTTCAAGGTGGAACTCGTGGATGGCAAGATTGCCCTCACAATCTGCGACGACCTCATCATGGGCAGAACCAGGAAGGTCATGCTGGACGGCTTCACCGCAAGCAAGGAGACCTGGACCCACGTCGCGTTCTCCGTCAACCAGACTGCAAGCAACCTCTATACGGTCACGATCATTGCATACGCAGACGGAGTCGAGTACAGCAACGGCGGAGCCGAGTTCAAGGGCGTCGTCCGCAGGACAAGCCAGAAGGGCGACCTTGTCATCGGTGACCTGCCGTCCTCTGCGACCCGACTCTCCTTCGAGTTCGACGAACTCCGCATCTGGAACAAAGTGGTGGCTGTCTCCGACTTCCGCCTCAGCCGCGACATCTTCCTCTCGGAAAACACAGCCGACCTGGCCGCCTACTTCCAGTTCAACTACAGCACTTCCGATGGGGAGCGCGTTCCCTGCGTCACCTACAAGACCCGCGCCGATCTGGCAGCCCTTGTCAATGCTTTGCAGGCTGTCTACGACAAGGCATTGGCGAGATTCCAGGCCGCATCCGATGCATACAACGAAAGCACAAGCCCCTCAGAGGACGTGACGAAGGAGTACGAGGCCGCCCAGGAGGCCGCCAACACCGCCTCCTCCAATCTGCGCAAGGCGAAGAAGGAACGTGACGCCGAACTCAATGGCGAGGGAATCTCCGCCATTCTCGCCGAGGGCGCGATCCTTTCCATCACCGACTCCGAGGCGTACCAGGACGGCGACTCCGACGGCGACGGCATCGCCGACTGGTGGGAATACACCTACTTCGGAGACCTGACGACCGCCGACAAGACCACCGACTTCGACAACGACGGGCTCTCCGACTACTACGAATACCTGCTCCGGGGCGAGGGTGCAAATCCAAAGGATCCGTACTCCCTGGCGGGAGAGGGCACGACCCTGGACGGTGACGTGGACTCCGACGGCGACGGCCTCACCAACCGCGAGGAGATGAGATACGGCACCGATCCGCTCAGCATCGATACGGATGACGATGGAATCTCCGACAAGGTCGAGGTCGCACTCGGCTCCAACCCGCTGCATCCCATGTCCATTATCGTCACCAAGGCCGACGGGAAGCCCCTGACGGATGTCGCATGGAATGAAATCAGGAACACTGACCTGACTCTCTACCGCGCCACCAGCGCCCCCAACCGCTCAATGGACCTGGGTGCCTTGACGGAGAGGCTTGACCTTCCCAAACCTGACCGCTTTGCGGTCGGCACGCGCCAGACAGTCGGATACAACAAGACCTACAAGGGTGACTTCACCATCGAAATGTGGGTCAAGGCCGTGACAGGCACCGAGAATGGCGTCCTCTTCGAGACCAAGTCTTCGGATACGGACTACGGCTGGCGCTTCCAGCTCATCGACGGCGTGCCAGAGGGTGAGATCTTCACCATGGCTGGCGGCAGCGAACAGGTGCTGGCGGTCGTCGGCGGCAAGGGTTCGACCCCGGCATTGCAGCCCGGTGCCTGGACATTCCTGGCGCTGAACTGGAATTCCGAAGCCAAGACCCTGGGCATCTATCGCGACAAGCTTGCGTACATCGGCTCCCTGCCTGTCAGCTATGACATCGATTTCGGCACCAAGTCACAATACGCCTTCATCGACAAGATCCAGGGCGTGGCGATCGACGAGTTCCGCTTCTGGGGCGAAACCAGAACCGCCGAGCAGGTCGAGTACTGGGCCGAGAAGATCATCCCGTCCCCGCTCAACTCCATCATCAGCTACGAGCGCATCAGGACAGCCGACAATACCTACCGCGATGTGCGGCACCAGACCTTCGACTACGAATTGCGCGCCAACTATCGCTTCGATGATGGCGGCAAGAGCGTCGAGGACTTCGCACACTTCAGGGATGAGGACTATGTCCTGAATGACATCGGACACGCAATCTTCGATGTCGAGGAAGGAGCCAAGAGAATCGGCGGCATCGACGATGTCGACGGCGATGGAATTCCCGAATGGTGGATGAGCATCTGGCATCAGAATACCTTCCGCAACGGAGACGAGAACCTGCCATCCGTGCCATGGCAGGAAGTCCCTGGACACAACAACTACGGCGGTCTCGTGAGCCGCAACTACTCCAGGCCCTTCACTGGCTCGAGCGACTGGAGGGACATGTTGCGGTGGAACGAAGACGGCACGCAGATTACCGGGCTCTACGGCGTGCAGTATGGCGTCGCATACACCTCCCTGGGTGGTGCGATGGACTATCACGCGGAATACAAGAACGGCGTCCTTGTCAGGCAGAACAACAACCTCATCGGTTATAATGAGGTCGGAAACAAGCCAGAGGGCGGATATCAGACGGACAGCAGTCTGCTTGGCATTGACATGGCCTATGTGACAATGCACAAGCATGTGAACTTGTTGACCAAGCCCACCGAGGCATACATCAACGTCGAATCCTACATCGGTGCCGAAATCCTGGGCGTCATCATCAACCGCAACAAGCTGGAAAGCTGGAGCGGCAAGGATAATGTCGCCGAGTACCTGCACGCAGGCCGCAACCAGGTCGTCATCGTCTGGAAGCGCGGCAACACCATCAAGGATTGGGAATACAAGATTCCGCAACCCGGCGGCGAGGAAATCGATGACACGGTCGACTACAACCGCAAGATCTTCACGGGTACGGTTGATGCGTCAATGACGGTCGACGGGAACACTGTCATCGCCAAGGGTCATGACTACCGCTACGACCCACGCGCCGTCTGGTACTTCCGCGCAGCCACCGTGGACTATGACAAGGAATTCATGAGTGCCAGCTGGGCGAACCGTGGAACTGACTCGAACGGCTACGTGCTGAACATGGTCATCAACTCCACCTACATCGACCCCTACTCCGAGAACTACGGAGCCAAGAGGGATGCCGACGGCGATGGGCTTGACCTCTACAGCGAGTACCTGCTCGGCACAAATCCCTGCAGCAAGGACTCCGACAACAACGGCATCGAGGATGGCAAGGAGGACTTCGACAACGATGGAGTCATCAACCTCATCGAGATTGCCACCTACTTCACCGACGCGGCTAGCATGGACACCGACAACAACGGAGTCACCGACTCCGCCGAGCTGGCCAGCGCGTCTAGCCCGACGGACTGGAACAGCCCGGTCAACTACCTCTTCCTGCAGACCGACGGCACTGACGACTGCTATCTCCAGCTGCCTCTCCAGAGCCGCTTAGCACTCTCGACATTCACGCTCGAGGCAATGGTCTACGCGAACAACCCGACCGCCGGCGGAATCATCCTCCAGAGAGTCGTGGGAACCGTCGACGAGACAAGGCCGCTGCTGAACTTCCAGCTCGGACTCAACAGCGATGGCAGGCCGTACATATCGTTCTCAGACAAGGACGGAAGCACGGCCAGCCGCACGCTGACCGCGCCCAAGGCAATCGACGCCGAAACCTGGACGCACATCGCCGCCTCCTTCGATGAATCCACCAACATCATCACGCTCTTCGTGGACGGGGTCCAGGTCGCCAGCGGAATGGCCGCATCCACGCCTATCACCACCGGTCCTGCCCTCATCTACACCAGGGCCGGCGTGAAATTCGACGGCGGCATCGACGAACTCCGCATCTGGAGGAAGGTCCGCACCGCGGCCGAAATCCAGAACAACATGGATGTCTCCCTGGCGGGCACGGAGGAGGGACTCGTCGCATACTACCGCTTCGATGACGCGAATCTCCCGAAGCGCGCGGCACTTGCAGGCCACACTGACGCGGAGATCCGCGCCAACAACAGCCTCTATCCCACCTACCTCTACTGTGCAGACAGCATGGTTGGCAGTGCCTTCGACTGGCGCAACAACTGGAGGAACGTGGCGGTTCTCTGCGGCAGTGCAACTGTCGTCGAGGATCCAGACCACTCCAACTCCTTCGAGGTCGGCATCTACGCCTACAGCAACGGAACTGAAGAGGGCGACCATGATCCCGGATTCGCCTACCTGGCCCCCGCCGGCAGCGGCCTTTCCAGCGACATCCTGCAGGCGGTCATCCTCTCCTACCCCGCCTCTGCGGCCACCGACACCCTGACCTACAAGTACTTCTGGGTCAAGTCCAACGCCGCCGGCTATGCAGTCGATGACCTCATCTACTCCTCCGACAGCCTCTACAATGTCGCCACCGGCAATCCGCTGAGCGTCAGCGAGGTTCTTGGCACAGGCACCGAGCTGGAGCTTGAAAAGACGGATCTGGTTGTCGGCGACCACGTGCAGCTGGTTGTCGCGGCCGTCAACTCCGACGGCGTCACCAGTGTCCTAAGCGTCTCCAAGGTAATCGAGATGGCTCTTGCCGATCCTTCCACCAGCATCCCGAGTGCTCTCCTGCTCGTCTCCCCGACGAAGGACGAGACCGGCCTGCCCGAGGGCAAGGCAATCAATGTCGTCGTGAAGAACATGAATGACTTTGGCGGAATCGCCCATGTCGCCTGGTACAGGAACATGGTTCTTTCCAAGAGCTCCAGCCAGGAGATTGCAGCGAATGCCCAGGCGACAATCGCGATGAACGACACCTCGAAGGTCGTGAAGGGCGATGTCTGGTCCTTCAAGATCTGGTTTGAGCGCGAGGGCTCGAGCGCCCGCTCCAAGGCCATCCCGCCCACCAAGACACCTGCCGGCGAGGAAATCCTCTCCGACTGGATCTTCCTCCAGATCGGCACAGGCTTTGACGAAGAGCTGCCCGACAGCGGCAAGAAGCACTACGACACTCCGACGAGGCCTGAGAGGGTGGTCATCTCCCCGATTGATCCCGATCCCAGCTCGGTACTGATCGCCAAGGCGTCCGGCTCAAAGTGCAAGTATCCCTTCAACTACTACTATCAGTGGTACTACAAGGCGAACACCTCCGCGAGCTATGTCATCGCCACAGACCAGAATCTGCCCTACTGGCAGCCCGCAGTCGCCGACATCTCCAACGACATGGGCACCACCGAGGCAGGATTCTCGACCTACGTCCTCGACCCGGCCGACCAGCTCTACTGCGTCGTCTACGCGATGAACATCTACGGCGAGAAGTCCCGCAGCGTCGCCTCCAAGGCGATCATCATCCAGAGCGACTACTCTGCCAACTACTACGAGGCCAACGACGATTGGGAGCATGCGCGCCCGATCTACGCAAAGACCACGTGGCAGTCCACCAGCGACCCGAACATTCAGACTCACAGCTTCAAGAGCCAGGAGGATCAGGACTGGGTGTGGTTCATCGTCCCCGCAGGAGTCGACAGCCGCAGGATGCTGGTTTCCTTCGAGACGAACCTCGGGACGATGTTCGGGCACGGCTTCAGAAAGGAGGGCGCGCCGCATCCCAACACTGCAATGGAGCTCTACAAGCTCAGCGCCAACGGAAAGAAGCTCTCCCACATCGAGAGCTACCGCGACTTCACGGCTCCGGACAACACCGGTGACACGACATACCAGGCGCGCTTCGTCAACAAGCCGCTTGATCCTGGCATCTACTACATCCAGGTCTTCTCCGAATTCCGGTCCGCCAACGATCTCGGCAAGAACTACTACATGCACCTCTACATGGAGCGCGAGGCATGGAATGGCGAAGGCATCGTCTGGGACAAACCCGCCGAGGGCAAGCCTGTGGTCTCCATCGCACCTGCCACGCCAGGCGCATCCGACCCGCTCGTGGCGACTCTGAACGCATACGCATACGACACCGATGACAGCAAGGTCACCGACTACTACTACCTGTGGTATCGCAATGGCATTGTCGTCCCGATGAACGGCGCCTCCTCCGTCGAGAGCTACGCGACCCAGCGCTACCTCATCAACCAGGCTGTCAAGGACGGCAACACAATCGAGGCCGACATGACCGCCGAAGGCGACATCTGGCATTGCGTGGTCTATCCATACTCCCCGGTCTACGGATACGGCTCCCCCGCCATCTCCGCGCCTGTCGTGATTGGCGCTTCCAGCTGGAAGATGGACTTCACCACCAGGAAGACCTTCAAGAACGGAACGGTTGTCGAGAACGGCGACGAGGTTGTCACCATCGGCTGGGAACAGTACGCGACCTTCGGCTACGACACCACCTACGACAAGGCATACCCAAGCCTCAGCACCCCAAGCGGAAGCGGCTACGTGCGCCTGCCTCTGCCAACGGGAATGCTCTACTCCATCGGATTCACCAACGAGTACCCGTTCCTCTCGACCGACATCCGTCCATACGGAAATACGGCGACCTGGTTCATCGTGGCCGAGATGGGCGATCCCGCAACCAGCGTGGTCAGCGAATTCGCGCTGAGCTGGGGCGAGACGGCGCTGCCCGCATCCACCGCAAGCGGACTGAGCATCACGCAGATGCGCAAGCGCGTCGACGGATACTACGAACCCGTGCTTGGCTCCACCACCAACGTGACGCCTGGCACAGCAGGGGAAATCGTCCTCTCCGCCGAACAGCTGAACATGCTCCAGCTCGATGAAAACGGGCAGAAGTATGCGGTCTTCCGCGTCACCATCGGCGCTCCCGACTCGATGCAGACGGTGTATCTGAAGCCCGGCTGGAACCTGGTGGCATTCTCGCTCACGCCGCTCAACGGCTCGGTGGACGATGTCTTCAGCGTCAACGGCAGCAAGCTCTACAGCGGTTCGGTCTGGCAGTACGAGGGCGGCAGATATGTCGCCGCCAAGGACCTGGTTGCGACGAGGGGATACTGGCTCTACGCCAAGACTTCCGCCATCGTGAATGTCTACGGCACTGCCGAAGCCGACTCCATCAGCCTTGAGAAGGGCTGGAACATCATCGGTCCTGTCTATGAAATCTCCGACTTCGTGGGCATGTACAAGAAGGCGTACCCGAAGGTCTATGACAAGATCGTGAAGAAGGACGACGGCGGCCTTGAGCTCTACAAGTTCAATCCTGCGGACGGCGGCTACCAGCTCGCAGTGGAGAATGGCAAGTACGTCCTGAAGGTCGGCAACGGCTACTGGATCAAGGCGACTGAAGCCACCGAACTCCCGGTAATCATCCCCGAGAAGTAGTCCTTCCAGCAACGCCGCTTCGGTGCCGGGCGGGGAATGACCTCCGCCTCCCCGCCGATGCGGCCAGTCCGAAACTCGAAGATCGGAGGCTCCCAAAGACATTGAGGGCTTCCGGTCTTTTTTTGTTAAACGAGAACGTAGGATGACAGGGAATCCCGGAAAGCCATTGGAAGACCGTCCAGTCGCGCTGGTGACTGGCGGGGCGCGGCGCGTCGGCGCCGCACTGTGTCGTGCGCTGTCGGCGTTCGGCTACAGGGTTGTCATACACTGCAACCGTTCCCATGCCGAAGCCCGGGGGCTTCAGGATGAACTGGGCGGCGCGGAATACGCCTCCGTCCTCGCGGCAGACCTGGCAAAAGGAGGCGCCGGCCGGCTTGTCTGCTCGGCAGAAAAGGTCTTTGGACGGCTGGACGGCATCGTCAACAATGCGTCCACATACCGCCGAAAATCCCTTCTTGCGATTTCAGACAGCGAACTGCGCGAGGATTTGGATGTCAATTTCCTTGCGCCCTTTCAGATGATGCGCGAGTTTGCGCGGCGTGGCAAGCCAGGCTGGATTGTCAATCTCCTTGATGGCAGGATTGCGAAGGACGATGTCGAATGCGCGGGGTATCTTCTTGCCAAGAAGTCCCTTGCAGAGGCGACACGCCTTTGCGCCCTCGACTGGGCGCCCCTGGGCATCCGCGTCAATGCGGTCGCTCCGGGGTTTGTGCTTCCTGTCGAAGGCGCCTCCGAGGATGCTCTGGCGCGGCTTGTGGAACGCCTCCCGCTACGCCGCCGCACCCCCGTGGAGGAGCTTGCGCAGGCCGTCCTCTTCCTTGCCAACACCTCCTCCGTGACAGGGACAATTCTCTACCTTGACTCGGGAATGCACCTCCAAAAATCAGATACGGGGGAGAAATCAACACGCCTATGAAGTTTTATCTGACAACACTGCTTCTGATCGTCTTCACATCTGCCCTCTTTTGCCAGCAGATGACGCGCGAGGAGTATGCAACCCTGGAGGCCGAATACATCGCCATCCAGAACGAGATATTCCGCGCAGAGACAATGAAGCAGACGGAGGTGGAGCGCCTGGCCGCCGACAAGGCGCGCCTGGAGGGTGTCTTGCAGGCTTCCCAGAGGGAGGCGGAGGCTCTGTCGTCACAGCTCGAGGGCGAGCGCTCGCTCCTTGCGGAATGGAAGTCCGAAAATGAAGTGCTTGCAGGGAAGCTCCACCAGCTATGCCATGGCAGCATGGAGGAACTCCAGGCAATTCTCAAGTCCCGCAATGACGAATTGGATGCCTCCGCCCGCATGGGCGTCCAGAGGCTGTTGCTGTCGGAATTGGATGGGGTTGAACGGGAATACCAGGTGATTTCGGTGGGAGTCTCGGCACGCTGGGTCTTCAATGAGGCCACGGGAATCGCGGCTGTGGGCAGGCGTGACGGCGGGTTCGGTGACTGGAGCTACCGTCTGGTCGGCAGCGAACTTGTCGCTCCGATGAAGGATGTCTATTCCGCGCTGAGCGGCCGTGAAATCCCGCAGGTTTGGAGACTGCCGCTATGAGACGCGTTCTTTCTCTATTCGCACTGTTCCTGTCCGCCGTGGCGTTCTGTGCCCAGGAGCTGGTCGATGGCACCCAGCTCCGGCAGATGGTCGAGAAGGAGGGCGCCCGTCTCAAAGGTCTCCAGGAGGAGGTAGAGAAACTGCGCGGTGAGAGACGTGTCCTGGCTGAACAAATGGAGGCCAGAATCCATGAAGTCAACGACAGGATTCAGGCTCTCCATGGTGTGCAGGAGTCAATTGAGGAGGAATTCCGGGAAACCAGAAGCCGCAGGAATTCCATCATCTCCGAAACCGACAGGTCCCGCAGGCTGCTGAATGACTTTGCGGAACGCAACTGCCTCGAGGTTCCACCAGAGGAGGCCGTCGCCGCGGCGGATGCCAGAATCCAGTCGCAAAGGCTGGCGGAATCCTGCGACTGCCGTGCGCTGACGCCGGAGGGCAGGGTAATCGAGGGGACTGTCCGTGCCTTCGGTCCGCTGAAGTTCTTCGCGAACGACGAATTCGCGGGACCAGTCTTCCAGTTGCCGGGCGGCGTCTTGCCGACGCTTGCGGCCGTCACTCCGGAGGAGGCGGCTTCAATCCGGCGCCTTGTCCTCGAGAGGTCCCCGGACCCCGTGTATGTCCCCGTGGATATCTTCGGTGGCGAGGGATTCCGTGAACGCTCCCGCGTAGGCCAGACCCTCTGGGAACACTTCCGCCAGGGCGGCGCCGTTATGATTCCAATCGGAATTCTGGCATGGCTTTGCCTGGTCGTCTTTGTAGAGCGTTGCTGGTACTACGCCACCCACGGGGAGGCGCGCATGGTGCGCCTCTTCCACAACAGGCTCGATGGATTTCCGGAGGGGGAACGCCCGCGCCGACAGGTGGAAGTCGCCCAAAGGCTTCTGCGCCGCTCCAGCCGGGGACTGTCGCTGCTGGCAGTCTCAGCTTCCGCCGCCCCGCTGCTGGGGCTCCTGGGAACTGTCACCGGAATGATCAGCACATTCCAAAGCATCATGAGATTCGGGACGGGAGATGCGCGGCTACTTTCAGGCGGCATCTCCGAAGCGCTGATTACGACCGAGGCAGGACTGATGCTCGCCATCCCCGCGCTGATCTTCCACGCATGGTGCGTCAGACGAAGCAGAAGGCTGGCAGACCGCCTCGAACGGGAGCTGACTGAGTAGACAACTAACCCATGGGACGACTGGAGAGAAAACATCTGCTCGGAACGGACGACCTGGACGGAAGTGCGCAAATCAATATTTCGCCACTTGTGGACATGGTCTTCCTGCTCCTCATTTTCTTCATGGTGACGAGCGTCTTCACCAGAAATACCGCCCTCGATGTCACACTCCCGCAGGCCGAAAGCGGGGCGGCTGCCTCCTCCATGTCAATCGCACTCTCAATCCACGCGGACGGCAGAATCACCTACGACGGCGAGGAACTCCCGCTTTCCAAGGTGCGCGAGGTGGTCGCCGGAATCCTGCAGTCGGGGGACCGCCCCGTCATTGTCTACGCCGACCAGGATTGCCCCACGGGGCTCTCCGTCAGGCTCCTCGACCAATGCCGACTTGCCGGCGCAAAGACTGTCGCAATTGCCGCCCAGGGCGGCAACGCACCATTCCACTGACCTTATATGTTTTCCTATCACAACCACAGCTCCTGGAGCGACGGGCAGGCCTCCATTAGGGAAATGGCCGAGGCCGCCCGCGCCGCCGGCGTGGATGAGTTCGGCATAAGCGACCATCTCGTCCTGGGACCGCGGGAGTTCTACCTGGACGCGCGGCTGTGGTCGATGGGAGTCAACGAGCTGAGCGGCTACATGGCGGATGCGCAGGCTGTCAAGGCCGAACTGGATTCGCCGGGCTTCCGCGTCCGAATCGGCCTTGAGGTCGACTACTTCCCCGAGAGCGTCGACCGCGTGAACAGCCTCCTTTCCGGCATGCCGCTCGACTATGTGATTGGCGCAGTCCATTTCGCGGGCAATTTCCCCATTGACAGCTCGGCTGTCTACTGGGAGAATCTCTCCGAATCCGAACGCGACAGCGTCTGGCGGAGTTATGTCAGGCTGGTGGGGGAGTGCGCACGCCGCCTGGACTGCAGCTGGCTGGCGCATCTGGATCTTCCGAAGAAGTTCGGCTTCCAGGCGCCAGAGGATTGCGTCGAGTCAATGGAGACTCTTCTTGACGAATGCGCCTCCCTGGGAATGCTCGTCGAAATCAATACGGCTGGCGCTGACAAGGCGTGCGGCGAGTTCTATCCGTCAAAACGGCTTCTGATGCGCGCCGTCGCTTCCGGGGTCGGTCTTCTGGTGAATGCGGACGCACATGAGCCGTCGCAGGTCGCCAGGCACTTCGGCGAAGCGCGGAGGATGCTCCGTGAACTCGGTGTTACAAAGGTTGCGGGCTTCGACTCACGGCACTGCAAATGGCACTCTCTCTGATGCTCTGGGTGATGACAATCTTCTCGGGGTTCATTGCAGCCCTGGCCACGGTCGTCGCGGGAAATGCGGGATACGCCTTGCCGCTGATGCCGATATGCGCCTTCTACTTCGGCGCAAAGGTCGGACCACAGCGCGTATTCCCCGTCATGATCGTCTTCGCCGCCGCCCTGGACGGGGCATTTCTGCACGATTTCCCGGGATTCTCCTTTGGGACATCCCTCGCGCTCTGTGCGTCGGCGTGGTGGAGGGGCTTCGGCGACCTGGGGTCGATGACATCGCTTGCAGGCGGGGCATGCCTGGTCGCGATGGCCGACATGGTCGCGCGGACTGCGGCAAAACTCGCCGGCGCCGGCGCCCCGCTTGGCGTGCTGTGGTTCTTCTCGCGCCTGGTCACGACGCTGGTTCTCTCGTTAATCCTTATGCCGCTGGTAGTCTGGATTCTGGAACAACTGATGCCAAGAATCACCGTGGAGGCGCCACAGGCGGGATAGCGACAGCCCAGCCATATCGAAGGAACGCAGCCGGTGAGAAAGGAGGGCGCCAATAGACAGACAACAGGTCCCGTGGATCAGGAGGTGATGCGCGGAAGAGCACTCTTCTGCACAGTTCTGATACTCATTGGATTCCTGCTGCTTGCCATGCGGCTCTGGCAGGTGCAGGTGCTCTCGGGGCACGACCTGCAGGCGCGGGCGCGGCGCCAAAGCATCCGGCCAGTCCGAATCAATTCAGTGCGGGGAAGCATACTTGATGTGTCGGGGAAGACACTTGTCGACAATGTCGATACATACGACCTCGTATTCTATGTCTCGGAGATGCGGCAGCCTGGACGCCAAATCCGAACCATCGAGCATATCCTGACGACGGAGCGGATGCTCGCCGGATATCTTGGGCGCCCGTCGCAACTTGACGAGGAGACTGTCCGTCGCCAGCTCCGCATCCGGCCAGTCCTGCCCCTCACGGTCTTCGAAGACCTCACTGCCGAGGAGCTGGCCGCCTTTGCGGAGTTCCTGCCCGCCCAGCCAGGGGTCGAAGTCGAACCAGTCCCCCGGCGAAAATATCATTATCCCGGCATCCTGAGCCATGTCCTGGGATATACGGGGCGTGTCCAGCCGGACGGCAATGATGTCCTCGAGGATTTGCCAAGGCTCTATGCAACCCCGGAATTGCGTGGGCGCAGCGGGCTCGAGAAGGCCTTTGACAAGGAGTTGTCGGGAAAACCGGGGGCGGAACTGCTGCTTGTGGATCCAATCGGGTATGCACGGGAGACAATCGGCTCTTCGCAGAATCCCGAGGACGGAAACAATCTCCATCTTACAATCGACATCAATGCCCAGCGTATTGCGGAGGAGGAGCTCCGCGGCCATGTCGGGGCCATGGTGGTGGTCAATGTCGATTCAGGCGCTGTGGTGGCAATGGCATCCTCGCCGACCTACAATCTGGAGGGTTTTTCAAACGACGAGCTGGTGCGCCTGATGAAGGACGAGAGGAACCGCCCGATGTTCAATCGCGCCACGCAGGGGACGTATACTCCGGGGTCGATTGTCAAGCCACTCGTCGCGCTGGCCGCACTCCAGGAAATCCCGGATGTGGCCGCACAGGAGTACGACTGCACAGGACGCTTCAAAATCGGAAATGCATCAATAAGGTGCGCAAGAAGGTACGGACACGGGCTGCTGGGACTGCACCGGTCGATCGTCGTGTCATGCAATCCCTTCCTCATCAACCTGGGAATGAAGCTCGGCATAGACCTGCTTTCAGAGTATATGGCGGATGTGGGATTCGGAGAAAGAACAGGGCTCGAGTTGACGGATGCCGCGGGAATATGCCCCTCCCGCGAGGTGGCTCGACGCCTCTGGCGACGCAATTGGATTGCAATCGACACCGCCTACACGTCAATCGGGCAGGGCGCAATAACCGTCACGCCGCTTCAGGCCGCCATGTATACGGCCGCCATCGCAAACGGAGGCGCACTCTACAGGCCGTATCTTGTGGAACGGGTCGAAACCCCGTCAGGACAAATCCTCCAGGAAACCGCACCTGTCATAAGACGCCGCCTCTTCGCAACTCCCGATGAGTGGGCAGTGATTCACCAGGCAATGATTGGAGTCGTCGAGGATGATGATGGCGGCGGGGCGGGAATGAAGAAGGCGGGCATTCCAGTGGCGGCAAAGACAGGCACAGCAGAGGTGGGCTCGGGCGAGAATCGCCACAAGAATACCTGGATTATCGCATTTGTCCCCGCAGACCAGCCTAAATATGCGCTGGCATGCCTTGTCGAACGCGGAGTGTCGGGTGGCAAGACCGCCGTTCCAATCGCAGCGGAATTCCTCCGCAGGTGGCTCGTCGCTGAATAAAAATGCGGGAAGTACAGTCCTGCGGCTGCAGACTCCAATGGAATTGCAGGCTGCCAGGAGCATCAAGGTGGGAGGACATCACCAGCCCGGCTATTGCAACTCCCGGCATTTCTGAATGTGACGGCGCACGGATTGCCCGATGCCCCATCTCCGGACTGTTTTGCGGTTTTGAGGCAAAAAAACACTGCAATTCTTCCATAACTGCTACTTATTCAGATTGTTACGAGTTTGAGAAGTAACGTTGCATCCAATCGGGGGGGGCTCGCGCGCGCAGGCCCGCGCGCACGTCCTTTGGACGGTGGGAGGGGCGGGTGG
>ERZ1034925.165-NODE-165-length-36388-cov-8.367930_pt1 | contig 36388 bp, 38 predicted proteins | sample MGYA00520687_ERZ1034925 | MGnify/ENA primary metagenome ERZ1034925 (study PRJEB33766, sample SAMN09781758) | gut metagenome | biome: gut microbiome | host: Homo sapiens | place: Madagascar | study: EMG produced TPA metagenomics assembly of the PRJNA485056 data set... | reverse complement strand
AATTATAATAGGCAATAACCGCATTAAAATATTCATTTCAGCAAGATATAAAGGAAACTCTGCAATATCCAAGCCAAAAATATTATTATTTATAATTTCTTCAATTATTTTTGATGTTTCTTCACTTCCATCAAATAAAGTTTCAACAATCCGATGAACTGCACTATATAAAAAAGTTCCACTTCCACAAGAGGGATCAATTATTGACAATTTATCAAATTCTCTTTCTTCATAAAAACGTTTAATTTCTTTGGAAGTATATCCTATTTCGTCAAGCATAAAATTAACAACCGCAGGATCTGTAAAATACTGACCCTTATTTGTTTCTTCATACAATTCTTTCAAATAATTTTCATATACAAAACCAAAAATCTCATTTTTTAAATTTGCAAAATTATATTTTTTTATAAAAACAATAATATCAAGCCATAAAGTAACCTCTTCGAGTATTACATCAGGCTTACGTAAAACTTCATTTAATTTTTGATTTATAAATTCTTGTTCTTTATTAAAAGGTTTATATAATTTATCTGAAATAAAATTCGAAATTCCATATATTTGAGATGTTATGCCTTGATAAGCTTTATTTTTTAAACAATTATAAATCTTTGAAATTCTTATACGAAACTCTTCATTAAATTCTCCATAACAATTATCTACTAAATTTTTATATAAAATAAATTGTATAAAATAAGCATAAGAAATTTCAGTTGCTTTTTTATCACTATCAAGGGTTCCTTTTTCTTCTAAGTAACCAACAATTCCAAGTTTATCTTTAAAACGCTTTATTAATGTTGTAATATCTTCAAAAAACAACTCTCTATTATTATCAACTTTTAGGACTTCTTCATTTTTAAATAATGAGAGTTGACCTGTTTTTTCAAAAAAACTTAGATAATAATTTTCTTCCTTTACATAATCTTCCCAAAATGTTTTTATTTCAGAAGGATTTTCGAATATTTTGTCAATAGTGAATTCAGCATACAAAGTATTGTTATAAAAACGCCAATGATACCCATCTGTTAATATTCCATAGGCTTTTTGATAATCTTTTTGATAGTTAGCAAGTTGCTTAATACCAGCTTCAATATTTTCAAATCTTTCAACCTCTACCGGAATTATTATTTCATCTTTTTTATAAAAAATAACAATATCGGCGCTTCTTCCATTTTTTTGACCTTCTTTTATAAATTCTTTATTTCTATTTTCTATCTTAGTACTTTCAAGCCCTTGTTTTAAATTAAACAATTCAGAACACTTAAATACTTCTGCGACAAAATCTTGCAAACCTCCTAATTCTTTAAATTTAAAAGCTTCTTTATCTAATTCCCAAATCTTTTTCAATTCTGTTAATGTTGACATCTTAACCTCTTGCCGCTTAAACATTTTTCAAAAATAAAAAACATCTCTTTTTAAATACTTTAGGTTTTAGAACATTATATATCAAATAAATTTAATAAACTACTTAAATAAGGAATAAATTGATAGTAGCTCCCTTCCTCAAATCCACTATTTTTCAAAAACCTCTTGAAAAAATGCAAAAAATATGCTAGAATTCCTGTAAGATTACATAATAGAAGGGTAGCTTTATGAAGAATATAGTTGTTTATACGGATAAAAACGAATCAAAATTGGCTGATGTTTTAGCTCAGATTGATGATACAAATGTTAGGATTGAAAATGCTGAAAATCTTAAAGATTACGAAATGCTAAACCCAGGGCTTGTTGTTGTTGAAAGCGTTCCAAACCTTAAAGACTTTTTAATGACTATGAAATTTAAGGCGCCAACACTTTTTATTGGCGAAACTTTCAAAGGTTCAACTGTTAGAGCGGTGATTTTCGATTTTATCAAAACTCCTGTTGACAACCTTGAACTTCTTATCAGAGCAAATGCTCTTTTAAAATACAAAGAACTTCGTGACAAATTGAAAGTGGTTTCTACAACCGACGAACTAACAGGACTTCATAACAGAAAATACATGCAAGAACGCATGGAACAAGAAATTTCTCGTGCTAGAAGATACGGCACAAAATTGTCTTGTCTTTTGTTTGACCTAGACTTTTTCAAGGTTGTAAACGATATTTACGGCTACGAATGGGGTGATGTTTTACTTCGTTCTATCGCAGACAAATTAAAACAACTAATCAGAAAAGAAGATATTCTAACTCGCTACGGCGACGAAGAGTTCTTGCTAATCTTGCCTAACACTTCTGAAGAAAACGCATTTTTATTTGCAGAAAGATTTAGAAGAGATATTGAAAGAATGGAATTTATTCCTGCAGGCGAAGAAGAAAGACACCCGATTACAATTTCAGGCGGAATTGCTACATATCCTTGTATTGAAGATACTGAAGAGGACGCAAACACTATTATCCGCTACGCAGAGCACGCTTTGTACAACGCTAAAAAACGTGGTAAAAATAAAATTGTTCAATTCTCACAAATTAACCTAGGAGAATAGTAGCGGTTACGTTCAATCAACAAAAGACCCAAAGGAGAAACTATGACGGAAAAACGTATCTTAATAGTTGATGACGATGATGAAATCAGAGAGTTGTTGGAATTTGACGTAAAAGCAAGCGGCTATTTCGTTGACACTGCTCGTGACGGGTTAGAAGGATTGAATAAAGCGCTGAATAACACGTACGACCTAATTTTGCTTGATGTTATGATGCCGAAAATGAACGGTTTTGACGTATGCAAAAACATTCGCCAAGCAAAACTCGCAATTCCTATTCTTATGCTAACCGCAAAAGGCACAATTGACGATAAGACAGAAGGCTTTGATTGCGGTGCGGACGATTATTTGGTTAAGCCGTTTGATATTCAAGAAGTCTTGTTAAGAATTCGTGTACTTTTGAGGAGAAATCAAGTTGAAGATAAAACTGTTTTGTCTGATGAAGTCTTAAACGCAGGTGATATCCAGATTTTCCCTGAATCTCTTGAAACAGTTGTTATTAACAAAAAGGTCAAATTGACTCCGACTGAATTTGAAATTTTGTATTGTCTTTTGCAACATTTCAATACGCCGGTAACGCTTGCTACGCTTCTTGACGAGGTTTGGGGCTATGACAGTGACGAAGATGTTCGAATGCTAAGGGTTCATGTCGGAGGTTTGCGCAATAAAATTGAGCCAGATACAAAGCACCCAAAATACTTGCACACAGTCACAAATGTTGGCTATAAGCTGACTCCGTTTGGAGAAGAATAATGTTTGATAAGCACTTGAAAATTGTTGAACAAATTGCGGTTGTGTTTATTTTTGCCGTAATTATTCCAACCTCAATCAGTGGGTTTATAATCAACAATATTAACCAACAATCAATGCGCTATCAGCTACGAGAATCTGCTGTTTTGATTGCGAATATGGTTTCTGACGAAATTGATTTTTTCAACAAAACTGTTTCGAGTAATCTGGATCAAGTTGCATTTTCTCTCAAATATTTCAAGAGCCCGAGTGGAAAAAATGCATATTTAAAAGAGGTTACAAAGTCACTTCCTGATTGTGAAAAGCTTGAAATTGCAAGCCAAGACAAACTTGCAAAAATCCATGAATTGAACAAAAAAAATAAAAAAGCGACTGTTCCTGTCAAAATTAACGAAAACGAATACCTTGTTGCAACATACAAGCTAGATGCAATTCGTGATGAGCTGTTCAAATCAATTGCCGACGACAAGCGCCAGATTTACGTTTTGACAAACGACGGTGACCTAATCGCAGAGCATAATTACACCGATGAAGCGTACAAAAAAACAATTTCTCTTTTACCTAAAAAATTGCGTAAAAATAAACCAATTGTTTTTGGCGACGTCAAAAACCAGCCCTATGTCTACGTTTCCAAGGAAGAGCCTAAAATTACGATTATCGTAAACACGACTGAAAAAGTCACAAAACGTGCGATTACCAATAACAGTCTGAAAATCATCTTGTCATGCCTATTTGCGACATTTACGATTATTTTTGTTGTCGGGCTTTATACATACTATTTGTACATAAATATTCGCCAGCTTTTCAAAGGAATTATTGCAATTTCAAAAGGAAATTATGAGCGTCAAATTAGACTTTTGACAACAGCTTTCACTCCACACGAAATTATATTTCTTGCGTTTGAATTCAACAGAATGGCAACGGAAATTCATAAATCATATATTCAGTTGAAGAAAAACAACGTGGAACTCAAGCAGCTCAACGAATTTCGTTCAAACCTAATTGACACGGTGAGCCACGAATTGAGAACGCCTTTGACAAGCATTCAAGGTTACACGTCAAGATTGATGCGTCAGGACATTGTAATTGATGAAGAAACTCACCAAAAATCTTTACGAATTATCAAGGAGCAATCTGAAAGACTTAAACGCCTAATCGAGGATTTGTTGACTATTCCTGACATTGAGGGTATGCGATTAAGGACAAAGGTTGAACAGGTGTGGATTCCGGAGGTTTTAGAAGAAGCCAAAATTCTTATAAAAAACAAAGATCACAAGGAAATTGAATTTCATATTAGTGAAGATTTTCCGCTTGTAGATGCCGACAAAGACAGGCTAATTCAGGTTTTTGTAAACCTTCTTGAAAATGCAGCAAAGTATGCGAATGAAGGCTCAAAAATCATTGTTGATGCGACAACTCAAGAAAAATTTGCCAAAATTTATGTCAAAAACGACTGCAATGTAATTCCGCCGGAAAAATTGAACAAGTTGTTTGAAAAATTTATCCGCCTTGACGATAACACGACAAGAACCACACGTGGCACTGGGTTAGGACTGTTTATTGTAAAAGGTTTGGTTGAGGCAATGAATGGAAAAATTGAACTTCACAGTGACGAAAATTGCGGATTTTGTGTTGAATTGACTTTGAATTTATCTAATGCGGTTGAGGTTGTAGAATGAAACGTGCAATAGACTTAGCCAAAAGAGCAAACGGAGAAATTCCTGTTGGTGCAATTATAGTTAAGGACGGAGAAATCCTTGCAGAAACATTTAACCAAAAAGAGGTTTTGAATGATGTTACAGCACACGCAGAAATCCTTGCCATTCGAGAAGCTGAGCAAAAACTCGGCAGCTGGCGCCTCGACAATTGCGAGATGTACGTAACTCTTGAGCCTTGCCCGATGTGCGCTTGGGCGATAATTAATTCCCGTATAAAAACGGTTTACTTTGGCGCTTATGACCACAATTACGGAGCATTGGGCAGCGCAATTGATTTGAGAAAATTGGCAAATTCCAAACTCAAAGTCTATGGCGGAATTATGGAAAAAGAGTGTACTGAAGTTTTGGACAAATTTTTTGAAAAAATGCGATAGAGCATATAATATTCTTGCTATTCAAAATCTAATATAAACCGAATAGACTCCTGATCGGAGTCCGGAGTGACTGTTACAGAAACTAATAGCTAAGTAGGTTGGGCATACTTACCAAACAATAAAACTAATAGTCATCATTCTAAATAGTAAAAATATTACTTCACGGACAAAAACAAAACCAAAAATATTACAGCAGAAATTAAAAATGTAATCCCGACTAAAATCCAGAAAATCGAATATTTTTTCTTCTTTTTGCAAACCATTGTTGAAGATTGTTTTTTCTTTTTGGTTGTCTTTGCTGATTTTGAAGATTTTAAAGATTTCGATTTTGTGCTTTTTACAGAATTAGACAATTTTTCTGATTTTGTGGAAGATTTTTTTGAGCTTGAATTAGTCTTTTCAGATGTTTGAGATTTTGCCTCTTTATAGCGTTCTGAAAGACTTTTGGCAGACTTTTCACCCGTTACCAAAAGCTCTGTGTCATAACTAATTCTCATCAATTTTGTATCAGCTTTGTTGTTATAAATACAGTAACTTATTGCAACTTCAAACGCACGTTTAAGACATTCCAAAGTTTCCATTCCGTCTTTTTTCACAGAACCTGCGTGAACAGCACTATTTCCGTGTTTTTTGAGGTAATATAAGTCGTTTATAAACTCTTTTTCTTCGACATTGCTTGTCAGATAGTCGCTCAACGTCGCAAGCATTTCGTCAAAAGTTTCTTCGGTCGTTCTATTTTTACCCAAAACTTTTTTGCAGACATGTTCACCAAATCGTCTTGTCTGCACCATACATTGCTCGAAATACTCGTCACGGTAAAGCTTTTCAGCTTCCGCAATTATTTCGTATAAATTTTTATCTACTTTTTTTAAAAAATCAAAATTTGTGGGCATGGGTTTTCGTTAATTAGAGTATATTTTGGGAATTTTTGAAATTTTGAAAGTGAATAGGAGAATAAGACAATAAGTGAATAAGTTCGTTACAGTTGCTACGCAACAAAATTTACTTTCGAACGTAGTGAGCTAAATGAACTTATTCACCTATTCACTTATTTTCTTATTTACTTTTACAAAAAAAGGGGGACAAGCCCCCTTTTTAAACCTAAGAAATTCTACCAGGAACAACAACTCCGCCTTTCAGATTCTTTTTGTAGAATTCTACGTGCGGTTGAAGTACGCTGTCCAAAACTTCCGGAAATTCTTTGTTTTCCATTACTTTTTCAACGATTTCTTGGTAAACTGTTGCGAATGCTCTCAATTGTGTCAAAGCACCGGCAGCAGCAGGAGTTAAGCCCATTCCAAAAGTTTTTGCAGTTTCTAAGAAGAAAGCGCCTGTAACTTCGTAAGATTTTGTCAAAGCTTCAACATAGCTTTCAGCGTTTTCTCTGCAAACACCGTTGTCTTGTGGAACTGTCAATGCGAATGCAAATTTGTTAGCAGGGTTGAAGTGAGCTTCTGCTGAGTGGTGCATTGCATCTGGAACTTTTGCAACTTGTTTCAAAGTGTCTTTTACAGATTCGTTTTGCATTTGTGCATGCCAGTAAACAGTGTTTTCAAAGATTGAACCCATATATTGGTGAACTGATGTCAAGATACCGTTCATCTTTGCGTGAGCCCAGAAAATACCTTCTTTCAAAGCATCATTTACGCTCAAATCTGCTGTCAAAGATTCAGAAGAAATTTCTTGTGCAGCGTTAAGCATAACAACCATATCTTCTTTCTTCATGCCTGCATAAGCAAGTGTGAACAAAGCGTGATCGTCAAATGCTGAGAAACGTCCGCCTACGTCGTCGTGAATAAACAAGTCGCCCAACCAACCTTGTTCGTTAGAAGTTCTTCTAAGTTCGCTCTTTTCAGCGTTTCCGTCAGTAACAGCGATAAAGTGTTTGTGAGCAAGTTTTTCAGCTTCTTCTTGAGATTTTCCTTGCGCTTTGTATGCATCAACAAGCATAGCCAAAACTCTCAAAAAACCGTCTTTTGTTTCGAAAGTTGAACCTGATTTTGAAGCGATTAGGTAGTTTGAAGAAAGAACATCATCTCCCAATCTGTACAAAAATCTTTCCAAACTTGCAGAATCAACATCTGAATAGAATTCGACTACGTCGTGTTTAACGTTTAAACCATTTGTAGACAACATGTGTTCTACTGTGTGTTTAGAACCGCCAATACCCATTACGCTAAGTTTTTTAGCACCTGTTTGAGCTTTCAATTTGCTAGCTAGTTCATAAATTTCGTCAACTCTTTTTGCTTGATTTTCAGGCAAATTTACCCAGTTCAAAAACTGACCTTTTTGGTTAGCTCTTGAAGAAAATTCGTTTACAAATTCACTTACTTTTGATGAATATTCACCAAAATCAACCCCAGTGAATTTTACAGTTACGTTAGAATTTTTTGTCAACATAATAACCTCTTTCTTTGTGTAAAGTTTACATTAATATTCTACTATAAAAGTTTGTAAAGTGAATATTTTTGAAAAAGATATTGTTTTGATATTAGCAAAAGAATAAAAAGAATATTATACAAATTACTATTTTTAAGATAAGAAGCTTTTGAGGCGAAAACTTATCAGATAGACTATCAGTCAAGGTCGACTTTTCGTTCTCGTTATTTTTTGAGTTGCATGACTTTTCATATTCATAAAGGTTTTTATTTTCGATATTATCCTTAATAAGGATTATATCAAACACAAAAGAGCCCAATAACTGTATTATTGCGGTATATAACATCGGATCAATCCCATTAGAAAGTCCATACGCTTGCATTTTAAATTCAAACAAACCAAAAAACAAAAGCATAAATGATATAGTGACAAATCCATCTTTCATTTTACTTGTTAAAAATGATTTAGCTCCATATTTTTGATATTTTTCAATTTGTTCTTTTGTATGCTCTATTTCTCCTAAGCCGGAAAATTTGTACGAAAACTCCTTAACCGAACGCCCAACATCAATTATTGAATATATTGTATTCATAGATTTTTGATTAGTTGTTAAAGAGAATTTTTTATTATTAAGCACAGTAAGATTAAGATGGAGTTGTGTTACATCTACTATCGTAGTAGCTCCGTATTTTTTAGGGAGATAAATAAGTCCGGTTTCTATGTCCAATTCAAGATTTTCAATATTCTCATAAGCACAAGCAAAGTCGTATTGTGGACGATTAAAACAAAAATTGACTCTGCCGGGAAGGAAATCTATGTATTTTAAATTTAGTTTTTTGTTGAATTCTTTTGTTTTCGCTTTTAGAGATAACACAATACAACTTGTTGCAATTAGCCAAAGTATTGGTGGAGAATATACAAACATAATCTCTGATGAAGAATCCAAAAATTTATAAGCATTACAATACCACTGCCAAAAATCGTTTAATGTTTTCCCACCGACTGCAATTGCATCATAGAAAAACCAAGTAAATAATACTGCCACAATTCCAGTCGCAATAATAAACGTAACCGCCGCTTCAGTTGAACCTTTTCCATAAGTATTATAAACTCGCATATAAGCACCTTTTTGCTTATCATAGCATATTTCTGAGGCATTGTAAAGCTTTTTGGTATTTTATCCCCCTCTTCCGAAAAAAAAAGTCTCGTTGTTGACAAGACTTATAAATATACATTTACCCCACTCGTTTTATAACACAAAAGTTAAGTTTTGTCAACATTTATAAAGATTAGTTTTTGAAGTTTTGTTAAGAGGGTGGACAACCTACAACACCTAGCTAGTTAGCCCAACTTCATGGACTTGATTTAGACTCCGGATCGTAGTCCGGAGTGACAGTTACAAAATAGTTGTAACCTAAAATCAATCGTAATAGTAGACTACTAAAACAACTCCAAAATCTCAGCGGGCGTGAATTCAAACATTTCAACCGTTGAATAATCTGTTGGGAGCACAAAAACTATTCCATGCGAATTTGCTTTTTTATCCATTTGCATATACGTAATCATTTTGCCCAAATCAAAGGACTTGACAGGCTTAAAGTCGTATTTTTTCATAACATCTTCTGCCAAAAACTTGTAGTTTTTGTCTATTAGATTTTTTTTCAAAGCCAAGGAGAAAGCGAATTTCATACCTTCCACAACCGCCTCACCGTGAGTATATTTGCGGTATTTTGTAGCTTTTTCAATAGCATGCCCGTAAGTGTGTCCAAAATTCAAAATCCTCCGCAACCCGCCTTCTTTTTCATCTTTTTCGACAACAGAAATTTTCAACCTGATACAAATTTCAATCAGTTTAGATAGTGCTTTTTCTTTCCGTTCAAGGATTTCGTCGGATTTTTCAGATAAAAAGTTTGTCAAATTCAACTCATCATCGCATTTGCAACTTTTTTCGATAAAAGAATATTTTACAACTTCACCCATGCCTGTCTTAAACTGTCTATCATTAAGAGTTTTCAAGAACTTTGGATTAATAAGAGTGATTTTCGGTTGATAAAAAGTTCCGACAAGATTTTTGCCAAACCTTGTATCAATTGCGGTTTTTCCACCGACAGAACTGTCAACACACGCAAGAAGAGTGGTTGGAACTTGTACATAATCAATTCCTCGCATATATGTAGATGCCGCAAAGCCTGTAATATCGCCAACCACACCCCCACCAATTGCGATTATAATATCTTTTCTGGTTAACCCCATTTTTAGAGCACATTCGAGGATTTTTTGGTAGTTTTTGAAATTCTTCTGTTTTTCGCCGTCTTTCAGAATAAATTTGTTTTCTTTCGGAATATTCAGAATTTTGCCGTATAGTTTTTCAACTTTTTGTGAAATTACAACAAGATATTTTCTGCCTTCCGTACAGCCAAAAATCTTTTTTGAAAAGTCTGAAATCTCTTCATTTTCAATAATTATCGGGCAAATTTTGTTTTCTGATTTAATATTTTCAAACAAACTAACCATTTATTGCTCCAAGAATTTCTTTTACGACAACGTAAGGATTTTTGCCGGTTGTATCAATTGTAATATCGGCTTTTAGGTAATTTTTTTCACGCATTTGCATAAGGTTTGAAATTTTTTGAATAGAGAAATTTTTCTTTAAAAGTGGACGTTTGCGCCCAATTGCGCCGTGTTCATTAGCCTCTGTTGCAACTTCCGTTTTTATACGGTTGTAAATCTCTTGTGGTGTGGCTTTGAGATAAATTACGTGAGATGTTTTGAGCATAAGTTCACGATTTTCTTCACTTTCAAAAGCACCACCGCCAACTGAAATTATTGCCTTATCGCCGTTACAAAATTGCCTCACCTTTTCGGTTTCCAGCATTCTAAAAAACGGTTCGCCATGCTTTAAAAAGATTTCAGAAATCTTTTTTTGCGTACTTTTTTCAATTTCCGCATCAATATCAAAATATTTATAGTCCGAAAGTTCACGGCTCAATTCATCGCCAGCCGTGGTTTTTCCGCAACCCATCATTCCAATTAATACAATATTCTTTTTCATAATTTTATTTTACTATAAAATTTTAATTTTTAGATAGCAAATTTTTATTTGTTGGGTTTTAAATAGATTATGATAGATCCGATAAAAACATTTAAACCCACAATTTATGACTACAAACCTTTAGACACAAGAAAATTATGCTCATTTGTAGTTCCTGAAAATAAAGTAGGGAAGTTGAAATTTGACGTCATAGAAGACCCACGTGCCCAAGGGTACCAATTTATTTCACAGTTAAAAGACAAGACTGGAGATATTTTGGGACACGAACATTTTGTAATGTTTGATGATTCAGATCATATCGTAGGATTATACATAGCAACAAAACAAGAACTTCGCAAAAAAGGTACCGGAATAGGCGAAATACTAAGACTTGGCAGTGTTATTGAAATGTTGGAAAATGGGATTAAAAAACTTGACATTGTCTCAAAAGAATCCGCTGTATTTTTCCATTCAAAATACAAATTTGAGCCGGCTGTAACAATTTTTGATGAACGCAACAGACTTTTAAAATGTGTTGCACAAGATAGTGCTTTTGAGGATTTATCAAAAGAAGCACAAAACCTTCTTAACAAAATCGCAAATACTCACTCCGGCAAAGAACAACGTGCGCTTTCAGAAGAGGCAAACAAACTCCTTGGCGCTTATACAAAACAAGTTTTAGCAGAGAAAAATCAAGCGATTTCGGCAACCCCCGAAAAAGCAGAAGAAATTACCGCAAATATGTACAAAAAACATTCATTGGGTTGGACTATGCAAATGACTCTCACTGATGAAAAAATCCATGAAAACAAAGAGTTTTTCAACAATTTGTTCCAAAAACATGGAATTGATTATTCAATCTAAACACTCAAACTGACGTTCTTTCTGCACAAATTAAACATCATTTACATACAAAATTTTAGACGTCCTCAATCTCGCAAACACCGCAATCAGTTGTCAACAAATCGTTTGCAATCCAATAACCTTGCATCGGTTTGAATTTTGTATTGATTGCAAAATATGCAGAGCCTGAGCCCGACATAACAGCTTTTGGATATTTCTTTTTAATCGCTTGAAGCTGTGGGAATTCATCAATTACAGCCCATTCCAAATCGTTATCGAATTTGTCCATTTCACCAAATGCAGACTTTAATCCCAATTCTCTTTTTTGTGAAAACGTGTTATAAGCATCTCTGGCACTAATTCCAAGGTGTTCCGGTTTGATAAGAGAAATTTTTGCTTTTTTGTACGGTAATTTGTGAAGAATTTCCCCTCTGCCACGAACTGCAATACAACCGCCTTCAAGACAGAAATTCAAATCAGAGCCCAAGAAAGAACATAATTGGTGTAATCTCTCACGAGTCAAAGGTTCTCCAAATATCTTGTTCAAACCATACATTGCACCTGCTGCATCTGTACTTCCACCTGCAAGCCCTGCTGATATCGGAATATTTTTTTCAATGTAAATATTTATCTTGTGTGGCGCAAGTCTTGTAAAATTCATGAACATTTCTGCAGCTTTATAAACCAAATTTTTCTCATTATAAGGCAATTCTGCAGTATTCCCAGCAAGATAAATTTCCGTATATTTACTAGGCTTTACAGAAATATACAAATAATCATACAAACTTACAGATTGCATAATACTTTCAATATTGTGAAACCCGTCAGGACGTTTATCCAAAATCTTTAAACTCAAATTAATCTTTGCAGGACACTGAATTTTCAAAATGGCCACCTTTCTCCTAAAATTATCTTAACACAAAATTCTTTTTATTGTTCAAATTTTACTTTTTGTGCTACAATTGTTCTGTATCAAATTTTTATAAGGGGTAGTAAATGAGAAAACCAAACATTGCAATTCTCGGCGCAACAGGCGTTGTAGGAAGAGAAATCACAAAGATTATTGATGAATTAAAAATCGATTTCAACGAAATCAAGTTTTTATCAAGTGCAAAATCAGCAGGCACCAAACTTGAATTTCAGGGAAAAACCTACACCGTAGAAGAAGCAACACCTGAAAGCTTTAATGGTGTAAATATCGTACTTGCATCAGCAGGTGGTTCAACATCTCAAAAATTTGCACCGGAAATTGTAAAACGTGGCGGAGTCTTAATCGACAACTCATCAGCTTTTAGAATGGAAAAAGATGTTCCTTTGGTAATTGCCTACGTAAACGACGAAGATTTGCGCAAACACAAAGGAATTATTGCAAACCCTAACTGCTCAACATCTCAATTGATGTTGGTTTTGAAACCTTTATTAGATAAAAATCCGATAAAAAGATTAATCGTTTCAACTTATCAAGCCGTATCAGGCGCTGGTTTAGCAGCAATTAACGAATTGACAGAAAACACAAAAGCAAGACTTGAAGGTAAGGATTTTGAAAACAAAAAATTTGCAAAACCGATTGCTTTCAACGTAATCCCACAAATTGACGTTTTCTGTGAAAACGGCTACACAAAAGAAGAAATGAAAGTTGTAAACGAAACGAAGAAAATTCTTCACTTGTCAGATGATACACCGATTTCTTGCACAGCCGCTCGTGTTCCTGTATATAACGGACATTCAGAAGCTGTAGATATTGAGTTTGAAAACGAAATTACGCCTGATGAAGTTCGAGAAATCTTGAAAAATTCATTCGGCTTAAAAGTAATTGACAACCCTGCAAATATGGAATACCCTACAACTCGTGACGCTTCAGGAGTTGATCCTGTATTTGTCGGAAGAATTAGAAAGAACTTGGCATTCAAAAATGGGATTTCATTGTGGTGCGTAGCCGACAATTTAAGAATTGGCGCAGCTTTGAATACAGTTAGAATTTGCCAAAAAGTAATAGAAATGGGATTATACTAGTCCTAAAATTGAATAGCGAAAGGTACAAATCAGAAAAATTTATGGACATACAAAAATTAATAATTACACCAATACAAAGTGGCTGTCCACAAATTGTCAGCCAAAACCCAACAAAAGCATCAGCAAGCTTGTTAATGAAAGAACGCTTGGCAATACAAGGTTCACAATATAACAAAGAAGCAACTCCACGAGTTTTCAGAAAACTTCCGGATTGGTTGAAAGGCTTTGTAAATCCAAAAACTTTGGTTTCAAAAGAAAGACACTTTTCTACAGAAATTTAAAAATTGATATCAGCTCGAGGATTATTCCTTGAGCTTTTGTCTTAACAAAAGGTAACTTTTAACCAAAATATAACTTGTTTTTGGTAAAATTTCACTAAGGATAAAGGGATTATGTTAGTAAATAGAGAAGATATTAAGGCGTTAGTTGACATTATTCACAACTCAGGAAAAACAGTTGTGTGCACAAACGGCTGTTTTGATATTTTACATGTCGGACATGTAAGATATCTTGAAGCTACAAAAGCATTTGCAGATTTTTCGATAGTATTGTTAAATTCAGACAAATCAGTAAAAAGCATAAAAGGCCCGACACGTCCGATTAACAACGAAAATGACCGAGCAGAATTGTTAAGCGCTTTGAAATGTGTAGACTATGTGGTATTATTTGATGAAGACAGTCCTAGAAATCTTTTAGATGAAATAAAACCTGATGTTTACACAAAAGGTGCGGATTATACAATAGAAACGTTGCCGGAAGCAGATATCATGCGTAAAAACGGTACACGTGTAGAGTTTATAAAGTTTGTAGAAGGGAAATCGACGACGAATGTCATTAGTAGAGTGAAAAGTGAGAAGTGAAATGTGAAAAGACCATTTCAAAAACTGGACACTTACAAAAGGATACAACATGCAACATGAAGATTTAGAGGCTTGGAAAAAATCAATTAATATTGTAACAGATATATATAAACTTACTGACAAATTTCCTCAATCTGAAATTTATGGGTTAACAAATCAGATGAGAAGAAGCGCTGTTTCGATAGCATCAAATATTGCAGAGGGTTGTGCAAGATTTTCTGACAATGATACACTTAAGTTTATAAGTATTTCTATAGGTTCAATTGCAGAATTACAGACTCAATTAATTATATCTGAAAAACTTGAATATACGGGAAATGCAAATGAACTAATTAACAAATTGGAAGAAGTAAAAAGAATTTTTCACTTCTCACGTTTCACTTTTCACTAAATATAAAAATAAGGAGAACATAAAATGCCAACATTCACATTAGAAGAAATCACACATATCGTAGGCGGTATGTTGACAAAGGTTGAAGATGCAAAAATTTCTCAAATTGCACCACCTTTGTTATCTGATGAAAATACTTTAGCACTTGCTTTGGGCGAAGAAGAAATTGCAAACCTTGCAAAATCAAAAGCCAAAGCTGCGCTTGTACCTTTGGGAGTACAAATCGATGGGTTTACAACTATTGAAGTTGAAAGACCTCGTCTTGCAATGATGAAATTGTTGAACCTTTTCTATGTAGCACCAGTTGTTTACAAAGGTGTTCACCCAACCGCAGTTATTGATCCGACTGCAAAGTTAGGCGAAAATGTAGAAATCGGCGCTAATGTTGTTATCTCTCACGATGCAGTAATCGGTGACGGAACCAAAATTGCCGCAAATTCATACATTGGCGGTGGCGTAAAAATCGGTAAAAACTGTTTCTTCCACGCTGGTGTGAATATTGGCGACAGAGTTCAGGTTGGAAATGATGTAATCTTGCACCATGGAGTTTCTCTAGGCGCTGACGGCTTCAGCTTCGTTACAGAAAATCCTGACAACATTGAACAAGCAAGAAAAGATGGAGAAATTAAAGAAACAAATTCAAAACACGTTATCTTTAAAATCCCTTCAATCGGCGCTGTTGTAATCGGAAATAACGTAGAAATCGGTGCTAACACAACAATCGACAGAGGTACAATCGAAAACACTACAATCGGTGACAACACAAAAATCGACGACCTTGTAATGATTGGTCACAACTGTAAAGTTGGCGAAGGTTGTTTAATCGTTTCGCAAGTAGGTATCGCAGGTAGCTGTGTAATCGGCGACAGAGTAGTTATCGCAGGTCAAGCAGGTCTTGCAGACCACATCGAAATCGGTTCTGACTCAATCGTAACAGCAAAAGCAGGGGTTACAAAATCATTCCCTGAAAAATCAATTATCGTTGGTATTCCAGCAATGCCAAGAAAAGACTTTATCAAACAATTGAAAACAATGAAAGACGCTCAAGAAATCTTTGCTAAGTTCAGAAAATATGAACCGTTGTTGAAAGAGTTTGAAGATAATATAGGAAAGGAATAAAATAGAGTGAAAAGTGAGAAGTGAAACGTGAAAAGTCTATTTAGTTCGCTTCGCTCAATAATAATTTTGGTGCGTAGCACTGTAACGAACTTTTCACTTCTCACCTCTCACTTTTCACTGAATAAAACATCATGACCACACTACTAAAACCAACACAAATCACCGGCAACGGCTTAATGAAAAACAAACCTTGCACAGTGAAATTTGTACCTTCAAAAGAAGGGAAAATCAGATATTTCGTAAAAGACAACGCCCCGTTTGTGGCTTGCGCTGACAACGTTTTGGCAACAGATCACTGCGTTGTTTTGGGAGATACAAACAACAAAAAAGCAAAAGCAATGTTGACAGAACACTTGACGGCAGCTCTTGCATTTTGCGGAATTGACAGCATTGATATTTATATGGATGAAGAAGAAGTTCCGGCACTTGACGGCAGCTCAAAACAGTGGGTTGAATTGTTTGAAAAAGCAGGAATTGAAAAACATATTTTTTCAAAACCGAAAAAATATACTGTTTCTGAACCGGTTTATTACTTGAACGGAAAGACAAGTTTGGTAATTTTGCCGGCAGATGAACTTTATATTTCCTATTCCGTAAACTATGACCACCCTGATTTGACAAGACGTTGGGAAGCTTATAATCCAAAAACAAAACAGGAAATTATTGAAGCAAGGACTTTTGGGTTTTATAAGGATTTGAAAAAATTCCAGATGCTTGGATTTGCGCAAGGTGTAACTTTAGAAAACACATTGGGCTTGAAAGATGTTGGTTTTACTTCAGATTTGCGCTCAGAAAACGAGCCTGTTAAACATAAAATCTTAGACCTAATCGGTGATTTGTATTTGACAGGAGTAAATCCGCTAAATCTGAAATGCCAGATTTTAGTCAAAGAGGCAGGACACGCCGTTCACGTGAAAGTGGCAAAGATGTTAAAAGGAAAATTAGTTGAAAGTAAATAAAGGAGTGAAAAGTGAAAAGTGAGAAGTGAAAAGACCGTTTCGTTCGCTTCGCTCATTAAAAATTTTGTGCATAGCACCTAAATGGACTTTTCACGTTTCACATTTCACTTCTCACTTTCAAAAAAAGGAGAACAACATGACAGAAGAACAACAAGTATTGCAATTTGATACGATGCAAATTATGGAAATGATTCCACACCGTTACCCATTCTTACTTGTAGACAGAATTACAGAATGCGTTCCGGGCAAATACGCAAAAGGGTACAAAAATATGACTATGAATGAACAATTCTTCCAAGGTCACTTCCCTAACAACCCAATTATGCCTGGAGTATTGCAATTGGAAGCTATGGCTCAATGTTCAGCACCAATTTTGATGACAATGCCTGAATACAAAGGCAGATTGACACTTTATGCAGGAGTTGATGGTGTAAGATTTAAAAACATCGTTCGCCCTGGAGACAGATTTGAGATGGAAATTGAAGTTCAAAAAATCAAAGGTCCTATCTGCAAAGCACACGGTACAGGTAAAGTTGACGGAAAAGTTTGCGTAGAAGCTGATATGACATTCGCTTTTAAATAAACTTCAAAACACATATACCAAAAGAGCTTGGATAATGATAATGTTCAAGCTCTTTTTTTATATTTGTTCATACAAGGCTTGAAAATTTTGAAAAATAAGTTATAATAAAAGAAAGGGCGGAGCAAGTTCCACCTTGCCCCTTTAAAAGCCCAATTAGTGTTTTTTGAGCGCTATTATTATCAGTAAGATAAGAACTAGCGCTTTTTCAGTTATACTGAAAATCACTTTTATCACCCCCTTTCTTAATCGGTTATACAAATTTCTAGTTTGAGCCGTTAAGTCAGTTAATGATAAATCAGGGCTTACCCTTGATTCTATACTAACATAAAGAACTATTATTAAATCGTTTAAAAGAAGGAAGTTGTGATTTTATATTTTATAAATTAACTTTCAATAAGCAAGCTTGCACCGATTACACCTGCGGTATTGCCGAGTTCAGCCGGAACAACTTCTACTGCAGAACCTGCAATTTTCATCGCACGCTTTTTCAATGTTTCTTTCATCGGAGCAAGCAAATAGTCCCCAGCATCAGCAACTCCACCACCAACAATGATTTTTTCCGGATTAAGCAAATTTACAACACTTGCCATTCCGAAACCAATATATTCACCCATTTTTGTGAAAATTCTTTGTGCAACAGGATCGCCGGCATTTGCAGCTTTACATACAATATATGGAGTTATTGGAGCACCATTCGCAATTTCTCTGAATTTTGCAGATTTTCCACCCTTAATATACTCCTCTGCCATCGCAACAATTGAAGGTCCAGATGCAAAAGCCTCTAAGCAACCTTCATCTCCGCAACCACAAAGAGGTCCACCGTTCATTTGAAGTTTTATGTGTCCAATTTCTCCGGCTGCATTTGACGCACCACGAACAAGTTTTCCGTTAATAATCAAGCCTGAGCCAATTCCTGTACCAACAGTAATACAAATCAAGTTTTCACAGCCCTTGCCTGCGCCATAATTCAATTCGCCAAGCGCAGCACATCTAACGTCATTATCTACACGAGTTGGAATATGGAATTCGTCCTCAATAAGTTTTGCAATAGGAACTTCAACCCACCCCGGAATATTTGGAGCATTTCTAACAATTCCGGCTTTATAATCAACTTGCCCCGGAAAACCAAATCCAATACCTTCAATATCTTTTGCTTCAAGTTTTGTTTCTTTCAAAAGTTCATGTATTGCCTGTTTGATGTTTTCAACAGTGTATTCATACCCCATTTCTGCACGAGTTGGAACAGAATTTGAATACTTAATTTGCCCTTTGTCATCAACCAAAGCCAATTTTACATTTGTACCGCCAACATCAATACCAATTCTATTTTTAACCATAATATCTCTCCCTCTTAAATAATAAAATTATTGTAGCATAAATAAGTTTTCCGTGAAACGAATACATTACTTCTACGCGACAATCGCCCTGAACGCAAGTAAAATTAATATTATTCCACCACTGACTTCAAGATACATAGACGGCAATTTTTTAAAGAAATTTCCACTCCAAAATCCAACCAAAGACATCACAAATGACGCTAATCCGATTAATAAAATTGCCTCTAAAAACGGAGTATGAGTCAGTTTCAAACTTACACCAGCAGCCATTGCATCAATACTTGTAGCAATTCCCATACCGATAAGACATTTTAAACCGATACAACAAATTGTTTCCTCTTTTTCCTGAAAGGCCTCATATATGAATTTAACACCGAGCACAAAGAAAATCGCAAAAACAAGCCAAGCACTGTATGCCTCAATATATTTGCTTATTGCACCAATTCCGACATACCCGAGACACGGCATTATGCTTTGTGAAAGCCCCATTGTAAGCGCAAGTGCAAGCGAATTTTTCACCCTATTATGCGTAAAAATTAACCCTTGCGAAAATGAAACAACAAGGCAATCTACGCCCAATGCTATACTTAAAAATACTAATTCTGCAAAATGCAAACTTCCACCTCAAACAATCTATTCCACGGGAATTTATATGTAATATTATACTCATCAGGGTTAATGTTTAAGAGCTCAAATACTTTTTGCTCAAATGGTTTCATCAGTTCTTTAACCAATTTTTCATTAGGAGAAGTCAATTGTTGTCTAACATTCGCCTGATAAGCCCAGTCGTCTAAGAAACGAGTAAGTTGAAGAAGTGAAAAAGCTTTATAAAGGGAGATTTCCCAATCTGACGACGATACTGATTTAGTTTCGTTGTTGGGCTGGTAAGCCCAACCTACAATATGTTCACGTTCATTGCAACTATTAACGGGATTTATCAGCTTAGCTGCCTCGCTTCTTAGCTGCCTAGCTGCTTCCATCGTCACCACTGCACCACAAATCAAGCTTCCCAACGAATTTGCGGAAGTATTCCAAGCAGAATAACCTAAAAAGTTTTCGTCCAAACCTGTCTTAAAAACTTGCTCGACAAACGCATTATCTGCACCATTTGCATATCTAACATCTGCAATCATATAAGGCTTTTCAGGCTTTTGCCAAGTTCCGGAAAAAGGTTTTGTCGGAACTTTCATAACAATCTCTCCTTGATGCTCCTCAAAATTATTCACATAAAGTAAAATATCCGCCTCATCAGGTTCACAAACCTCACAACCTGCAAGTTCAATTTGCCCTTTTACAGATTTTTCAATAGAGACATCTTCATAATTTGAGATTAAATCTTTATACTCTGGCGCAAGAAATATTGGAGCGATTTTTATTGAAGGGAAGTTTGACATCTTGGCATCTATGTCAGTTTCGTGTCGGATTAGTAAATCCGACCTACTAGCTGTCTCCCCCACTGCTCTTGCAAGCAATGTCAGAGGAATTTCATCAGCACCGGTTTTTACAAATCCGCCTAAATTTTCTAATTCTTGTGCCTCTTTTACGTTAAACCCAAATTCAGCACAATCATCTTTTGAAAAAACTAAAGTTTCAAATAGCCCTTGTTTTTGGTATTCGAGAAACAGCTTGTTTATCTCAAAATTTCTTTTTCTTGTCGTAAGATAATCGTCTAAAATCTCTTGCGGAACATCAGTTTGCACCATTTTACCGTTTTTACAAGAATTAAAAGAATATTCAAAAATCTTTTTGCCCCACTTATTCCAATACTCTTTTTCTTCTTCATTCACATTGTTGTTAGAAATCCGCATAATGCTTGAAAACGCATAAATTTTCGCCTTTTTTTTCTCTAAAATAGCTTTTAACTTTTCAACCCGAGTCTTAATTTCATCAAACGTATCAGGGCATCTTCTTGAAGATATCAATCCTCCATAAGCCACAGTATCAAGACACATTACAATTGCATTAAGCTCCGGCAGGTTTTCAAGCCACTCAAAAATTGCCTCAACATCAGCGTATTTTGTTAATGAGCCAAGAAATTTTCGCTCTGGCATAAACAGATTTATCTTACTATCTATCGCACAAATTTGTTGTGGCAACGTGTAACAAACAGGACGGTTATCTATTGGTATAAAAGCTATGTTCATAATTTAATTATATGTTAAGATAAAATTTAGGCAAACAGGTAACAATTTATGACACTTGACAAAACACCCGAAACAATTCGAACAATGTTTAATATGATTGCGGACAAGTACGATTTTGTGAATAACGCAATGTCTTTTGGCTCTCAAAATTACGTCAAAAATCAAAGTATTAAGCTCCTTAAAATTCCTCCACACGCAAAAGTCATTGACCTTTGTTGCGGAACGGGAGATTTGTCCAAAATCGTGAAAAAGCAATCTCCGACAGCGTTTGTGACAGGAATTGATTTTTCCGAACGTATGATATCTATTGCAAAAACGAGAGTGCAAGGGGTTGAATTTTTGCAAGGCGACGTGACAAATCTGCCGTATCCTGATGAAAGTTTTGATTTTGCCATAATGGGATTTGGACTAAGAAATATCTTGAATGCCGAAAAAGCAATTGAAGAGGTTTATCGAATTTTAAAATCAGGCGGATATTTTCTTCATCTTGATTTTGGGCAGAAAAATTTTGCAAGTAAAATTTATGACCTATTAACGCCGATTTTGATTAGACTTTTTACCGAAAATCGTGAAGCATATTCATATTTGATTAAATCAAAACATGAATTTCCGACACCTGATGAACTAATAAAAGATTTTGAAAGCAAGGGGTTCAAGTTTGTGCAACGGAAGGATTTTCTATGCGGTGTAATTTCTGCACAGGTGCTACAAAAATAAAATATTTTCTTATGTAACGCTCTCTACGCATTCTCCTATTTACTTTAAATTTTTCATGCTACAATCATAGAAAAAAGGAGAAAAAATGCATAACGGAATAGAAAACGGTTATTACCACGAAATTACCCCATCAGGATTTGGGATTGCAATCAGGGCTGGGAAAGTTTTATTTTCAAAACAATCCGATTTTCAAAAAGTAGAAATTTTTGAATCAGAAAGCACTTTCGGCAGAGTTTTAACACTTGATGATTTGATGATGACAACAGAAGGTGATGAGTACCACTACCACGAAATGATTGCACATATTCCGATGATGCAACACAAAAATCCGGAATCAGTACTTGTTATCGGTGGCGGTGACGGCGGTACTGTTAGAGAAGTTTTGAAACACAAAACAGTGAAAAAAGTTGTTCTTTGCGAAATCGACGGAATGGTTATTGACGCTTGCAAAGAGTTTTTACCGACAATTTCTTGCGGGCTTTCTGATCCACATGTAGAAATCAAAGTTGAGGACGCAATCGAATTTATCAAAGACAAAAAGAATGAATACGATATTATTCTAATCGATTCAACAGACCCGATGGGACCTGGGGAAGGCTTGTTTACAGAAGAATTTTACACTAATGTAAAAAATTCTTTGAAAGAAGGCGGAATTATGGCAGCTCAGTCTGAAAGTCCGTTTGTAAACAAAAACGAAATCAAAAAAATGTATGATTTGTTGAAAAAAGTTTTCCCAATTTGCTCAACATACACATCAAATATCCCGACATACCCTGGTGGATATTGGGCTTGGGCTTTCTGCTCGAAAGATGTTGAACCGCTTTCATATTTTGCACAAGACAGATATGAGGACATTGTAAAAACTTGCAAAATCTACAACAAAGATTACCACAATGCTCGTTTTGCACTGCCAAACTACTTGAAAGAACTTTTATAATAAAATGATTTTTGAAAAGGGTGGTTTTATGCCACCCTTTATCTAAAGACTAGGGATTACACTAAGGAGAATTAATGAAAATAGCACCGATTTCCAACTATACATTTGCTCAAAAAAATAACTCAACAAGATTTTCAAATAACTCGACTCAACTATCTATAACAACATTTACTGGTGCCAAAAATCCGATTAAAGGTGCAGAAGCGCTATCATCAAGAGTAATCGGAGGACTTGATGCAAGCCGTAAAATAGCACTAACAAATGAAGAGTTATTACAAAAAGCTCATATTCAGACACTTTTTAATGCCGTATCCGAAAAAGGATTAGAAGATGTTAAAAAGTTTTTTAACGCTTCAAAATTTAACGTTAATTTGGGAAGTTTATCAAAAGAAGAAATTGCAAGACGCACTTTGCTAAAACAAACAATTTTGAACAGCCAGAATAAAAGAGGACGTACTCCATTGTTTGTGGCGGCTTATGATGGCAAAAACGATATTGTAAAATATTTGGCGGAACAAGGTGCTGATATTAATATCTTGTCAGATTCTGCAATAACAGCTTTTGAAGCGTCCGCATATAAAGGGCACATAGATGTTATGCAAACCCTTTTGGATTTTGGCGCAAATATTGATGGCACTTATGAAAAAGGTGGAAATGCTTTGTATTGGGCACAAGTTTTTAAAACTGATAAAGAAGCTTTGCCGGTTATAGAATTTTTGCTAAAAAAAGGTGCAAATGTAAACGCATTAAGCTTTGAGGAATACACCCCTCTAGATGAAGCAATCCGAACAGGAAACACAAAAACTGCAGAATTACTGAAAGAACACGGCGCAAAGACGTTTGAAGAAGTTAAATACCTTAAATATATGGAAAAATTTATGTACTAAGGTGAAAATTCTCTTTATAGCGCAATAAAATTATTTGCATAAAAAAAGAACCTCATTAGAGGTTCTTTTTAGTTCTGTAAACTCGTTTACTAAACAGCTTTTTGAACTTTACCTGCTCTTAGGCAAGAAGTACAAACTTTAATTCTCTTAGTTGTTCCGTTTACGCAAACTTTAACTGATTGCAAGTTAGGTTCTTGTGTGTGAACAATTTGTTTATGAGAGAATGTTAATTTAGCTGCTTTAATTGGAGCTTTTCCGCAAATTTCACATTTTTTTGACATAGTAATTTTTCCTTTTCTAGCTAGTTCATGTATTTTAATCATATATTAAAAATTAAAAAAATCAAGGAGCATGTTAAAAATTCTTAAGCACTTGAATAAAAAATATCCTTATGATATATTTTTCACGAGAACAATTTACATTAGGATATGGGATATGAAAAGTTCAACTATCAGAAGATCAAATTTATCAAAGGAAAAAATGGCTGTATTAGAGGCTTTGGCGAAATACGGACACAACGGTTACGACAACTCTCCAAACGTTTACGTTAGACCTAGCAAGGAGAGAGAACTCGACATGCTTTGGCAAAATTTTAAAGTAAACCAAAAACAAGACAAAGCTCCAGGGATTTATCTGTTTGCCGGATTTGTTGTTGGGGCTGTTGTAATGCTAATTTTGACCGTTCTGATTTGTTTTTCAGCAAACGGAATTGACCTGTTGAAAGAACATGCTAAAACAGCTCCTGCACCTGTTAAGAAAGAAAAATTAAACTTGAATTTCATTCCATCAGCTACTGAAAAATCAGAGCCAACTGAAACAAACGAAATTTATACTGTACAAAGTGGCGATACAATGGAAAGCATTTTGATTAGATTTTACGGCTCTTATAGCAAGGAAAAAGAATCTCTTGTGATGAAAACAAATAACATGACAAATCCGAATAAGCTTTCTATCGGTCAAAAATTGACTATTCCTGTTGAAGAAAAAACTGAACAGTAAGGGAAATTTTACAATAAGTTTAGTGGATTTTGAATAAAATGAAAATCTACGCTATTCGCTTGATTATCCTTTTCAGAATAATGACTAAAGTAGTTGCAATATAAAAATCTTCAAAGAAACATGAAGTATGAACCAATATTGTTCCAATGGGCTACGTGCGTAGCACCTCGGGACTACGATCCGGAGTCTATTTTATTAATTTACACTAGATTCTGAAAGCTTAGAATATTATGTATTCGCTAAACACTCATACTGATATTCTAAGCTTTCAGAATGACAATTTTCCAAAAGAAAACCCGACATCACAAAAATGACATCGGGTTTCCCTCAGGCTTCGATCAATTAGTACTGTGTTTATTCATTACAACCGAATGCGATAGTAATGTGTTCTCTTGGATTAACTGCGGAGATTTTGTATCCGCGAGGGTCAACAAGGTAAGCAAATTCGTCGCCTGTAGTTTGGAATAAGCCCATTGTACCTGACAATGCAGTTCTTGTTACGTCAACCGGAGCTTTAACAGTTTCCCACAAGCCGTCGCCTAAACTACGAGCTGCAGCACCGAATTGACCTTGGAATGCGTGACCTAGCATATAACCTGCGTCGTTAGAAACGTTTTCTACGGCGTTACCAAGGTTTGTAACTACACCACCGACAGTTCTACCTGCTACACCAACAAGTGAACCTGCCAATGTGAACGGCATTTCAACCAATCTTGCAACAGGGTTTACCTGTTTTGATTTGTTTACTTGAGCTTGCAAGATTTGTTTAGGTAGTTTTGTTTTGCAATCACCGTTTTTGATATCAGTGAATGACAATTTCAAAGCACCTTTATCACAACCTGATGGTCTGATAACTTCTACAACTTGACCTGTTACTGTTGAACCGCAAGGGTAAGTTACGCCGTTGATTGTAACGTCTTCAAGAGTGTTTGCTCTGAAGTATTGACCGACGTGAGAAGATTTTGCTGTCAATTGGTCAATCATTTTAACCTTCAATGTCGGAATTTTAACGATTTCTTCGTTTTCAACGAATGCGTTTTTGTTTACAGGACAAGCCGGACAGATGTTGTTTGCAGTTTTAGGGTTTGTATCGTAACCCAAAGCTACACGAACTGTCTGCATCATTGACGCTACTTCTGCACGAGAAGCTTCTTTGTTAGGCATAATCATATTTGGATTTGGCATGTCTTTAAGAGCACCGTTTTCAAGTGATTTAGCAACCGGAATTCTAGCCCAGTTTGGAATTGACGCACCGTCAGCGTATTTGCTTAAGATTTCGTCAGCTTTACATTGGTCGATGTCGCAAGTCATACCTTTTGCGATTGTTGTCAAAGCTTCTACACGAGTTACAGGGTGGTTAGGCTTGAAGTTTCCGTCTGGATAACCCTTCAACAAGTCCTCGTCCACTGCTTTTGCGATAGCTGCGTTAGCCCAGTTGCTTTTTGGAACGTCTTTAAACAAACCTTCACGAGGCATATCGCATCTGTCCAAGTTGAAACCTTTAACCAAAATTGTTGCAAATTCAGCACGAGAAATATTTCTGTTAGGTTTGAAGTAGCCATCAGGATAGCCAACAACTACGTCATTTATCGCAAGTTTGTCAATATCACATGCTGCCCAAAAACCGTTTGGAACGTCAGGGAATTGGCAACCACCGAGGTTTGCTGCCGCACCTGTTGTTTGCATTACTTGGTTTGGGATTTCATAGGGTACGAAAGATTTTTTCACTGCATCAATTGAGTTTGATGATTGAAAATCGATTGGACAGTTGTTTCCGTCCATAATTCTTTCGTTTCTGTCAATCGGAATGCCGTTGTGACGAGTTGGAGCTTCGTTTAAGCAAGGCATTTGAGTTGCTGCTCCTGTCACATTTCCTTGTGAAGATACAGTTGTACCGTTTACGTTAGAAGAAAGAATTCTTGGTGTTCCTGCAAGCGGTGTGTCTGTTGAAAAGATTGAGTTTGCAGGTTGTCCAACGTAATTGTTTGTACCATAAATTGCGTTTGGATAACCGTAAACCTGTTTCATATCTTTTCTGTCAGGTTTGCCTGTTTGCGGACAGATTGCGCAAGCAGGATCAGCCGGTTTGTCACAACTTATTTCATCTGGACAACCGCAGTCTGATTTTTTCGGTTTTTCACATGGATCGCAAGGTGCTGCTTTCTGTTTTTTACATTCGCAGTCAGGCATTGCTTTTTTACACTTTGTACAAGTGTTTGGTTTCACTGTTTCACACGGGCATGCCGGACCTGTTACAACAGGTAACGCTTCTGCACAAGGTGCCGGAGTTTCCGGTGTTGCGCACGGACAAGCCGCCATTGCTTGACTCAAGGAACACGTTGCTATCCCAACGGCAATTGCAGCTGCCACAGTAAGTTTTTTAATTGTCATTTTTTTACCTCCTTGTGGGCTTTTTTCTAAAAACCCCAAAAATATAATTTTAAAAAACCATACTAAATTATGTACTTTATAACAGGCATGAAACATTACCGTAAGGGGTTATTCTGTTGGGCTATTTGATAATTAGATGGTCAGAGAGGTGTATAAAAGCGGTTAAGCAGCTAAGCAACGAGGAAGCGAGGCAGCTAAAATTCCTTCATAATCTCCTTCATTTATAGGATTAAACCAACACCAAAATGCGTTAAAATATGAATGGGTTAGAAAGTGTTTTGAGGAGTGGGTTATGAAAGACGAAATGGATTTATATTTTCCGCAAACAGATGGAGAAATTTCTTCATCTATTACACAAAGTTGGACTGAGCAAGCGATTGAATGCTATTCTATCAAATGCGACTGTAATCAATGTTCTTTGCGAAACGGACATTACTCATTCAAGTGCCAGATGCCAAAGGTTATCGACATTTTAATAAATGTTTCAGGACGACCTCGTTTGGCTTGATATTTGTTGTATAATGTTTTTGATGAAAAAGATTGTAGTTTTACTAGCAGTATTTATAATTACATTATTACCAGCAAATGCAGATATAGTCAAAATTTCGGCAACCGATGCCGTTCATCTTGCACTTAGCCATAATTTGGAATTGCAAGCAAAACGGAAAGAAATCGGAATTTTGGAGCAGGAAATCAAGATGGCAAATGCCCTTAAAAATCCGCAACTTCAATCTACAACTTTAATTGGAACAATCGGACGTTCTAACGCAAGCCAAGCCGGAATTGCATTGCCTATTGAGATTTCTAAACGTGGAGTTCGCAAAAAAGCTGCAATTGCAAATTTGAACTTGCTACAAGATAAAATTCGCCAAGAAGAACTCAATCTCAAATTGGAAGTTATGAGCGCATATTTTGACGTTGTTTATATGAAATCTGTCGTTCAGATTTTGCAACAACGAGAACAGCTTTATCACAAAATGGAGCAAATCGCAGAATCTAAGCCAAAAAACTCACCTAATTACGAAGTTGAAAAACTTCAATCAGATATCAAACACAAAAAACAGTTGATTTCTCTGAACAAAGCGAAGGCGAACTTGCTCACTGCGCAGTTTCAATTTAATAAGGTTTTGAACCTCAAAGATATCGACACAATGTACGATACGAGAGAAAATTCACTATTTCAAGAACACATTTCACTTTTAGATATTCAATTGCCTGAATATGCGACAATTGAAGAAGTTGCGATGAAATACAGCTATTCCATCAAAATTGCTTATGACGACATTGACAAATCCGAACAAGAACTTGCGGTTGCAAAACATAAGGTTATACCAGATGCAACAATTTTAGGTGGGTATGCGTTTTCCGGCGACGGAAGATATGGTGGTGCGTACGTTGGCGGCGCATTAGATATTCCGGTTTTGTATTCGTACAGACCAGAGGTTAAGCGCGCTAAAATAGTATTAGAAAAAGCTAAAATTGACCGGGTTTCTTTTGAGAACAAATTAAAATTCGCTCTAAAAGAAGATTATAACAATTTTAAATATGCAAAAGAGAATATGGGCTATTATGCGGCGATTTTAAAGGAGTCGGATAATATTTTAAAAATGTCTGAACAGCGCTATGCAGACGGAAAAACGTCCTTGTTGAACTTGTTTATCATAGAAAATTCACACCAAGAGATTTTAAATGAGTACATAAGCGATATGCAGGTTTATTATGATGCATATTTAGATTTGATGCATAATATGGGACATGATATTTTGCTCGATGATAATTCGCTTGATGATTTGTAATTATTAACAATTGTAAACCACCAAAACCCTTGATTTATCAATATATTTTCATGAAAATTTATTTTTTGTATAATTAAACTAGCAAGTAAAAACATGTTCATTCTTTATATACATGCAAAGTGTAGAAATAGGAGGTCAAATACCAAAATGGAAGTTAAAGCAATTAGTACCCCAAGTTTTAGCGGTCGTAATGACAAACAAATTATTAGTAGAAAAAATCAAGAAAATAATACTTATCCTCAAATGGATTCAACAGTTGATCAAAAAACAGCAAAAGCTATGCGTAATATGATTTTAGGTTTAATGGCCTTAGGTGCATCAACAAGCGCTGTTACAAGTTGTGGAGATTTAGCATCTGCAGAAGCTTCAGCAAGCGCATCAGCTTGGGCTTGGGCAATCGGCGGAAACTGCAACCACCACGATACAATTACAATTGTAAAACGTGACACGATAAATAAAACAGATACAATTATTCATACAGTAATCCAACCTATTTATGTAAAAGATTATCCGTTCCACATTGGCGATTCTCTAATTGATCAAGGTAGAAACATCGGCGTTCCGGTTGACGGTCCTATTCCTGACGGCTCAAACAATGTTGTTTACGTAGGTTCAAAAGCTCACAACCGTTACGACAACAAGTTCTATGAATCAATGGTTGACAGTGTTGGCACAAACAAACGTGAATTGGCTGTAGTAAGTAAAATCGTTGATATGTATGACGAAGGCAAACCAAAAACAACTTATATGAAAACCGTTGTTACAGATGTCCCAGGAAAAGGTATTAAGTTGACAAGATATGTTGCCGACACAGACAAAAAACCGACTGACAAAGAAGAATATATGTGGAATTACGCAGGTTATGAAGTTCGTACAAACGGCAGAGATGGCAAACGTAATGTTCGCTCAATCTTTGACAATTCAGGAAACCTTATCTACAAAGGCGACTTCCAAAGAGGCGAAGAACAAGGTTCATTCTTGTACGGTTCAATAATTTATGATCCAAAAACAGGTGATGCAATTATTGATGACAAAGGCAATCCTGAATTTGCTCAATACGACTTTGACCAAGCAACAATCTACTCAGATTATGTAAAAAGAGAAGAATTCAAAAACCCTAACTGGGTTTACGGTGAATAACTAAAAAGCTCATAATCACTTTCTACACAACATAAAACAAGGCTTGCATCGACTCGGCTCCTTTCTAATTAATGTCGGTGCAAGTTTTTTATGCTATAATCCTTTCAATATAGGAGAACAAATATGTCAGGATTGGAAAAATTAATAGAAGTAGCTCGTGGCAAGCGAAAAGCAGATTTAGTTATAAAAAATGCAAACATAATCAATGTTTTATCAGAAGAAATTCACAAGGGCGATATTGCCATTTGTGATGGGATTATAGCCGGAATTAGTGAAAATTACGAAGGAGAAAAAGAACTTGATGCAAAAGGCGCTTATGTAAGCCCTGCATTTATTGACGGACACGTTCATTTGGAAAGTTCAATGGTTCTTCCTTGTGAGTTTGCAAAAGCTGTCGTTCCTTGCGGTACAACTACCGTAATTATTGACCCGCACGAGATTTCAAATGTTCTCGGACTTCACGGGATTAGCTATATGCACGAAGCTGTAAAAAATCTTCCGCTTGATGTTTACACTATGCTTCCATCTTGCGTTCCTGCAACTCCATATGAAACATCGGGGTTTGACCTAAATAGTTACGACTTAGCCTTGCTAATTGACAGCCCTTGGGTTCTTGGAATTGCTGAAATGATGAACTATTCAGGACTTTTAAATCTTGACAAAACTGTTCTTGCAAAACTTGATTTGGCTCGTTCAAAAGGTAAAAGAATTGACGGGCACGCTCCATTTTTGAGTGGAAAAGATTTATGTGCCTACATTGCAAGCGGCGTAAAATCAGACCACGAGTGCACAACACCTGCTGAAGCTATCGAAAAAATTCGCCTCGGAATGTACATTATGATTAGAGAAGGTACTGCCGCAAAGGATTTGGACGCATTAATACCTGTTTTGAAAGAAAAAAATACAAGAAAATGCATTTTCGTAACCGACGACAGACACCCGAAAGACTTAAAAGTTCATATTAACGATATGGTCAGACGTGCTGTTGACGCCGGTGTTGATATTGTAAAAGCTGTTCAAATCGGGAGTTTGAACACTGCAGAATACTTTGGACTTAAAAATCAAGGCGCAATCGCCCCAGGGTATAAGGCAGATATGTTGGTTATGCCTGATTTAAAGACATTTAAACCTGAAATTGTAATTAAAGACGGGAAAATTGCTGCCGAAAACGGGAAATTAATCCAAAGCTTTGAAGAGTTTGAAAAGCCTTCAATCAGAAGTTCTATCAACGTTCACTGGATTGTGCCAAAGGATTTTGAGATTGAGGGAACTTCAAAATTTGTGAACACGATTGAGATAATTCCGCATCAACTTGTTACAAAATCATCTGTTTGCGAGGCGAAGTTTGAAAACGGACTTTTGGAAAGCAATGTAGATAAAGATGTTTTGAAAATTATTGTAATGGAACGTCATAGAGCGACCGGAAACATCGGAAAAGGCTTTGTAAAAGGCTTTAACCTAAAATCAGGAGCAATTGCATCAACTGTTGCGCACGATTCGCACAATATGATTATCATTGGAACAAACGACAAAGATATGTACACAGCAGCGGTTGAGCTTGTAAAAATGCAAGGTGGAAAAGTCGTTGTGAAAGACGGCAAAGTCATAGCAAAACTTCCGTTGCCGATTGCAGGTTTGATTTCTGACCAATGTATTGAATATGTACTTCAACATTGTGAAGATTTGAACAGTGCTGTAAAATCACTTGGTTGCACGCTTGACGATGCGTTTATGACTATGGGATTTTTGTCATTGCCAGTAATTCCTGAACTTAAAATCACTGATAAAGGCTTGTTTAGCACAAAAAAATGGGACTTTATCGGGATTAATGCGTAAAAGTGGCTAAGCAGCTAGGAAATTAGGCAGCTAAGCTAAACTGTCACTCCGGACTGCGATCCGGAGTCTGTTTAAAATTGATATTAGATTCTGAATAGCAAGAAAATTTACCCTTCGCAACAGCTTAGGAAAATTTTCTAAGCTTTCAGAATGACGACTAAAGTAATAACTATTTTTTCTGAAACGGTCTTTTCACTTCTCACGTTTCACTTTTGTAACGGACTTCGCCTCTTTGCGTCTAAATTATACTTAGCAGCCTCGCTTCCTAGCTGCTTAGCTGCTTTTATCCCCTCTTCGCCTCTTACCATCTACCTTTCCCCTCAATTGTAAATTAAATGTAACAAATCATCTTTTTTGTTAAAGTTTTCGCATAAAAAATCCGAGATTAAAAATACAAGCAAATACCGAAAACCTTAAAAACCAAATCAGTTTAAAGGAGACTAGGGCTAAATAGTGAAATATTTCCCAAACACCTTGGATAGTTGTATTACAGGGGAGTTTTGGGTCGGAGGTAAAATGGATTCTAAAAACGAAAATCTTATGGCAATTGATACTAACACAGTTGCAAACAGCATTATGCGTGATATCACAGATATCGATGCGATGGAAAAAATGCTCAGTGCCGAGCTAAGTTCTGAAGACTTGTTTAGAATTGATTGTGCAATTTTGTCATCTCTCAGAGGTACAAAAGATTTTTCAAGAGATTTGTTGAGCCAATTAGAGGCCGGAAAATTTGAGGCTATGGTTGAAAAACCTGAAAAAGTAACCCCACAAAAGGATATGTTTATGGAAGTTCAACGCCAAACTATGACAGATATTACACAGCCTTTGCAAAATATGTTTGATGAAATGGCAAACATGGTTATAAGTAAACTTAGTTAATATTAAATATAAGGAGCAGAAAAATGGAAGATTTATGTGGCAAAATTGATGCTTTGGTAATTGATTATACCAAGCTCACCCCGATTGAAGATGTTAATGAAAACTTGATGCTATCAGAAGAATTGATGGACAAGTACAAAATCGTTATTGATGAAAGTAAAATTGAACAGATTATTGCGGAAATTCCGGAAGAACACCGCAACACTCTTACATTTGAGGACAAACTTGAATACATCAGAAAAATTTTGGCTTACGATGTATCAACCCCAATTAAAAACTTATTTGATGATGTGTTGTGCTTTGTAAGTAAACTTTAATTTTCAAATTCAATATGATTTTACATAATTTTTAGGCGAGATTTAATCTCGCCTATTTTGTGCATTTGCTTGCAATACCACACTTTTTATCATATAAAATAAATGTGTAATGATAGTGAGGATTATTATGAAAAAACAAATTGCAAGTTTATTAATTATGTCAATTATTTGTTCTGCACCAATGGCAATGGCTGTTTCAGAAACTACTGGTGCATCGGACGTTAAGGCTCCGGTGTGGGAAGAATATGTTCCTGAAAAATATCAAAATCCAAGAACTTTTCCAAACAGAGGAAAAAATATTGCAGAGCTTTCAGTTGGAGTGGTTTTAACAGATTTGTTAATTACTGCACCAGTTGGTATCCCAATGGTTTGCCACGCTACAACAAAAATGAAAAACCAAGGTTGGTATGAGAAAAAAGCTATTTTTGAAAAAGGTTTGCAAGAGGCTGAAACAATTTCAAACCCCAATGAAAAACAGGCGTATTACGATAATCTTTTAATGGGCGATAAAAAGCCCAATTTTTATAATTATTCTTTTTCTTTTCGTTTTACAGCAGATAGCAACTTGTTCCAAAGCGGAAGTTTTGCAAAATCATCACGGATTTCTTGTGCTTTGCGTTCAAGCTGGTTGTAAACCTGTGAGTTTATTTCGCCACCAATCAGGATTAAAACAGATGTGTAATACAACCAAACCATAAGAACCGCAAACGCACCGATTGTACCATAAACCATATTATAAGTGCGCAAATTGTTTACATAAATCGAAAATCCCCATGAACCAACAAGCCAAAATACTGTGAAAAACCAAGTTCCAGGGATTGCACTTTTGCGCTTAAATCTTTCATTTCCTTTCAGATCCGGCAAAATATAATAACTTAAAAATGCCATAAAATACAATGCAGCAAACGCAATCGGCCAACGAAGAGTCAATGACATAATCGCAACCGTCTGTGACATGTGAAAATGCGTTACCAAAAGATTGATAATTGCTTTACCAAATACGATAAGGTTTATACTCAAAAACATCACCATAGTGTCAACAAACACCATCAACAGCGACAAAGCTCTTGTGTAAATGATATTACGAGTTTCTTGAACTTTATAAGCCCTATTCAAGCCTTTCAAAACAACCGCAATGCCGTTCATAGACAAAAACATTGTTACGCAAAAACCGACAATTGCCATCAATTTTCCGTGCGAAAATATCATCGCTTCAGACAAAACGGTTAATATCAAATTCATCGCCTGCTCAGGCATAAAGGTTGCCAAAAATCTTAAAATCGGCTCCATAATAGCCTTATTGCCCAACCAACCAAAAACGGCACTCAAAAAAAGCATAAAAGGGAAAATTCCAATAACCATCATAAAGCCCATTTCTGCGGCCATTCCATAGAAATCGTTTTTTATAACTGATATTATTAGTCTTTTTAAGCCTCGTACAAAAACTTTGAAGTTCACCTTTGTCCGTCCCTGTTTCTCTCAAAAAATTTTATAGTTCTTTGACTTTTTTAATTTCGTCAAGAACTTTTTTCGCCGCCTCATCAACATGCGCTTTTATTGTGCAGCCGGCTGCATATTTGTGTCCACCACCATCAAAAACTTCACAAATCTGAGCGACATCAGCAAATTTACTACGCATAGAAATCTTTGTCCAACCGGATTTCATTTCCTTTGCCACAAATGCGACTCGTGTTGTCACAATAGCCCGCAACTTTTCGGTCAAGCCTTCCATACAGTCATCACCTGCTGAAAACTGCTCCATATCTTTTCTATAAACGGTTGTGTATGCAATTTTGTCATTATCCAAAAACTTAGCCTTGCTAATACAATGCGATTGAAACATTACAAGCGTCTTTGAATCTGATTCGTAAACTTTTTTATAAATATCAGATGGCTGAACTCCGATTTCAACAAGTTTTGAAGCTGTTTCAAATGTTTTAGGCTTTGTATTGTCAAATCTAAAAGAACCTGTATCTGTCAAAATCGCTGTATAAAGGCAATTTGCACAATCAAGATTAATTTTCCAACCCATATTTTCAAAGCAATTAAACAAAACTTCGCCGGTCGAACTTGCCTCAGCATCAATAAAATTCAACTCGCCGTAAGCGATATTTGTCTTGTGGTGGTCGATGTTCACAGTGTGATTTGCTTTCTCAAAAAGAATTTTTCCGTCACAAGCTCTGTCGAGAGCTGCAACATCAACATTTATAACCAAATTGTATTCACGTGACTTGTCGACATCTTCAATATGCTTGATTTCCGTGTAATGCGGAAGATATGAATAAACCTCCGGCAACTTTGAAACAGTCAACATATCACATTTTTTCTTAAAATTTTCTAAAATTGCACAGTAAAGCCCAATCATAGATCCAAGAGTATCGCCGTCGGGGTTTACATGCGAAATTATCAATATGTTTTTGGAAGATTTTATGATATCATTTAACTTAGAATATTCCATTCCTGTATTTTACCACAAAAACGACTTGGTGCAAAATGTTTGAAAAGAAGTTGAAAAAAGTTTTATATACCGATTTTGTGACAACGGAAACCATTGTCGAAGCTTTGATGGAACAAAAAGAGTTTAAAAAAGCCGTCACACGGAGCAATTTGTACAAGTTTTGGCGAAAAGTTGCGGGGGAAAAATTTGCCGAACGTTCAAAACCTTATTCAATGATGGCTGGCGGAGTAATGGTCGTGGCATGTGAAAATGCAATTGTGGCGCAGGAATTGACACTTAGAAAAACTCAAATTTTGGTAAAATTTCAACCATATCTAAAATCATTGAAAATCAATGTAAAAGACCTTCGATTTGACCCGAAAAAATGGGAAAAGATAGAAGGGTAGAAAAGCAGCTAGGAAGCTGTGCTGCTAAACGTGAGTTATAAGTTATTAGGTTACTAAGACACTAGGGCACTAAGGTCATTACAAAATAATTACAAAGTCGTCATTCTGAAAAGACAGAAAATCAAGCGACTAGCGTAGATTTTCGTCTTATTCAGAATCTAATTTATCATTAATTCATAATGTTGGGCAAGTATGCCCAACCTACTTAGCTGCGGTGCATACTATAATAGACTCCGGCTCGGAGGCCAGAGTGACGATGATATTTCCCCGTAACGAACTTATCGCCTTATCGCCTTAGCGTCTATCGACTTTCTAATCTTAGCTGCTCAACTTCTTAGCCGCTTACCTTTAATACCTCAATGGAATTTTTGAACGATTAACGGCTTTTCGCTCATAGCCAAAGTTTGCAAGCATTCTACAAGTACTTGTGTAAAAAATATTTTCATTTAATGTCGGTCCGATATTTATGCAACCGACAACTTTTTTGAGAAATCTGTACTCGATATAAGGAATGAAAAGTCCATTTTTCTCGCAAATTTTTGTCTGTTTGGCAAAATTTGTACCTATGTTATTGATAAAAATTATTCGATATTCTTTTTCGTCTTTGAAATGTGGATTTTTGAAAAACAAACTTATTACATTCAAAATATCAATAAGCTCAAGTGCAATATCTACACGCTTT
>ERZ1034925.162-NODE-162-length-36826-cov-9.794077_pt1 | contig 36826 bp, 60 predicted proteins | sample MGYA00520687_ERZ1034925 | MGnify/ENA primary metagenome ERZ1034925 (study PRJEB33766, sample SAMN09781758) | gut metagenome | biome: gut microbiome | host: Homo sapiens | place: Madagascar | study: EMG produced TPA metagenomics assembly of the PRJNA485056 data set... | reverse complement strand
CATAGAAATCGGCAGCAGTCATACGCAAGCCGAAGCCTACGAGGACGATTTTGACGAAGATCCCCCGGAAGAAACCTCCGTGCGTGAAGGAGACATCTATCAGTTAGGGCGGCACCGTCTGGCGGTCGGCAGTACTGCCGATGAGGCGGCTATGACCCGCCTCATGAATGGTGCTCTGGCAAACATGGTTTTTACAGACCCACCTTACGGCGTGGCTGTGGGGTCCAAAAATCAAATGCTGGATGATGTTGCCGGGGGGAAAAGCGGACGCTGCACCGAGGACATCTACGGAGACACCATGAGCGAAAGCGATCTGCACGATATGCTTTTGCAGGCCATGGCCAACATTCGGCTGTCATGCCGGGACGATGCTTCTTTCTACGTCACCAGCCCGCAGGGCGGCAGCCTTGGTTTGATGATGATGATGATGCGGGAAGCCGGCCTGGAAGTCCGGCACATGCTGATTTGGAAGAAATCTTCTCCGACGTTTTCTATGGGCCGTCTGAATTACGAATACCAGCACGAGCCTATTTTCTTCACGTGGACCAAAAAGCATATCTGGTACGGAAACGGCAAATTCCACACGTCCGTGTGGGATGTGGATAAACCCCGCAAGTGTGATTTGCATCCTACCATGAAGCCGATAGCTCTGGTTGAAAACGCCATTCTGAATTCTACCACGGAGGGTGACCTCGTTCTGGATGGCTTCGGCGGCAGCGGGACAACGTTGATTGCCTGTGAGCAGCTGGGGCGGACGTGCTACATGATGGAAATCGACCCCAAGTATGTCCAGGTCATCATTAACCGGTGGGAAGCTATGACCGGAGAAAAGGCGGTGCTGCTAAATGACCGTGCAGGAGGCTGAGCGGATCATCGCGCGGACGAGCAGCCCGTACCTAAAACGGGATATGCAGCGATTTATCAGAAACCAGCGGAGAAAGGAGGGCCGGAATGGCCGGGAAAAGACAGCCGACGGATGTGGTGCTTGCCAACGGGCGAAAGCACCTGAGCAAAACCGAGGAGGCGGAGCGAAGGGCCGGTGAGGTCAAGGTAGCCCCCGCCAAGACGGCCAAGCCGCCCAAGTGGCTGCCGGAGACGCTGAAAAAGAACTTCCGGGCTATCGGCAAGCGGCTGATTGCATCCGGGCTTTACACGGAGCTGGACGCCGATACCCTGGGCCGCTATCTGGTGGCCCAGCACCAGTGGCTCATTGCCACCGGCGAGGCAGAGAAGGCGCTGGCCCAGCGGGATCAGGAGAACGCCGACGGCTGGGGCAAGATCCAGGAGCGATACTTCAAGCAGGCCCGGAACTGCGCCAACGATATGGGCCTGACCGTCACCAGCCGCTGCCGTCTGGTAGTGCCGGATACCGGCAAGCAGGCGACGGAGGACAGCAACCCCATGCTGGAGCTGATCCGGGGAGGCATGGATCGGCATGCCTGAGATGTTGACGCTGGCGCCGGGTATCGAGGTACCGACGCCGGATGACGGCGCGGAGCTGCGGTACAACCAGGAGGCCGTGGACCGTGTGGAGAAATTCTTCTCCATGCTGGTGTTCGGTCAAAATGACTGGGCTGGCAAACCCTTTGAGTTGCTTCCGTGGGAGCGCGACCTGATCCGGCAGTTCTACGGCATCGAGGTCAAGGATGATGACGGGCGCTGGGTACGGTATCGGCGCTTTCTCTATAACGAGATCCCGAAGAAAAACGGAAAGAGCGAGCTGGCAGCGGGACTGGGGCTGTACCACCTGCTGGCTGACGGCGAGCAGAAGCCAGACGTGGGCATTTTTGCCGTGGACAAGGAGAACGCCGATATTATTTACCGCTGCGCTCAGACCATGGTGGAGAACTCCGTCATTGGGCAGCCGCAACATCGGCCACTGGCGTGGGCACGCCCCAGCGTGCGGGAGATCCGCACCCGCTTTGGCGGACGGATGAAGGTGTATTCCGGTGACGTGGATAACAAGCATGGCCCCAGCTTCTCCGCTATCCTCTGCGATGAACTCCACGCATGGGCGGGTCGGGCAGGCCGGGAGCGGTGGAATGTTTTGACTACAGGCTCCGATGCTGCCCGCGCCCAGCAGACCGTCATGGTGCTGACCACGGCGGGCGATGACCCGGACCGGAACTCCATCGGCTGGGAAGTCCACGAGACCTGCCGCCGGATTCTGGCATGGCGGAAGGGTGAGCCGGAGCGATCGGGTGACACGGACAACAGTGAGTGGCTGCCGATTATGTACGGCATTTCCACTTTAACGCAGGACGATCCGGACAAAATTGCGGCTCTGGATATCTACGATGAGGCGCTGTGGAAAACCTGCAACCCCAGCTACGGCGTGACTATGAAAGCCCGAAAGTTCCGGAAGGAGGCCCAAGCCGCCAAGATGAGCGAGGCAGCGGAGCGCAATTTCCGGTGGCTGCGGCTCAACCAGTGGATCAGCACCAAGGACGTGGGGTGGCTGCCCCTGACCCTCTACGATAAGACCCAGATCGGCCCCTCCGCCAAGGCGGAGCGGGAGGCGTGGGTACAGGAGCATCTGACCGGCAAGACCTGCTACGCCGGATTGGATATGTCCCTGCGGACGGACCTCAGCGCTCTGGTGCTGGTGTTCCCGCCCCAGCCGGGACTGGATCAGGGCGTGGCCCTGTTCCGGGCATGGCGGCCCCTGGAGGGCGTGACGGAGGCGGAGCAGCGGGACCATGTGCCTTACCGGGACTGGGAGCGGGCCGGGTTCCTCACCCTTTGTCAGGGCGACATGATCGACAACCGGGACGTGATCGCGGCCATTCTGGACGCCAAGGAGCAGTATGACCTGCGGGCGCTGGGCATCGACCAGTATCTGACGGCCACCATGACGCCGCTGCTTCAGGACGAGGGCGTGGAGATCATCGCCATCCCTCAGACCATGGCGGGGATGAGTCCGGCCATGAAGGAGCTGGAGGGCCTGATCCGAGAGCACAGGATGCTCCACGTCCACAACACCTGCGGCCGGTGGTGCTTCGGCAACGTCCGGTGTGCGGTGGATGGCAACGAGAACCAGAAGCCCATGAAGAACCGGAGTATCGGGCGTATCGATATAACGGTGGCGTGGATCATTGCCGTGGCGGCGTGGATCGTGAAGCGCAACCAAAAGCCGGATCTGGCGGCGGCTATGAGCCGTCCCGGTTTTAGCTTATAACGCGGTCCGAATCGGACCGGAAAGGAGACCGCATGAAAAAACTAAAAAGCGCTCTGGCCCGGTTCGGCCCGGACGTGCTGCTGGTCTGCGGCGCGGGCACCGTGGCCGTAGGCTGCGGGATGATCTGGCTGCCACTGGGCGTGATCGTGGCCGGCGTGGCGCTGATCGCCTTCTCCCTGCTGAGCGGTCCGGGAGGTGATGAGCAGTGAGCATGACCAACAGGCTGCGGCTGGCCGTCAGCCGCCCACAGCAGGTACGGAATGACGTGACCGTCAAGACGCTGGCGGCATCCGGCGGGCTGGCCGTGGGTGAGCTGACCGAGACCACCGCCCGGAAACTGAGCGCGGTGGACGGGTGCATGGAGATCTTGAGCAACTCCATCAGTAAGCTGCCCAACTACATCATGAACAGCCGGACGCGGGAGCACGTAGACCACTACCTCCTGCGGTTACTGAACGTCCGGCCCAATGAGGCTATGACGCCCAGCATCCGGCGGAAGGTGCTGGAGAACAGCCGGAACGAGGGTGGCAACGGCTATGACTGGATCATCCGGGACCCCCGGACGGGGATCATCCTGGAATTGATCCCGGTGCCCTGGTGGCTGGTGCAACCCTGGCGGGATGAGGCTGGGCGAGTGTGGTACACCGTGGCCCATCCGGTGACCGGCACGCCAATGGTTCTGCCCAACGAGGACATCTGCCACTACAAGGCCACCACACGGGACGGCCTGACGGGCATCTCACCTTTGCGGCGGGCCAGCGAGGTGCTGGCAGCTGCCAAGGCGGCGCAGGCGTATGATCTGGCGTTTTACGCCAACGGCGGCCAACCAAGCGGCGTGCTGGAGACCGACAGCGATCTGGGCGGCTGGGCGGAGGACGTCAACGGCAAGCACATCCAGGCGGCGGACGGCAGCTATCTGACCCGCAAGGACATATTGCGGCACGAGTGGGAGAAGGTCCACGCAGGGCCAAGCAACAGTCACCGGCTGGCAATCCTGGATCTGGGGCTCAAATACACCCCCATTGCCGCCACAAACAAGGACGCCCAGTTTGTAGAGAATAAGGAGGTCTCCATCCGGGATATCGCCCGGTATTTCGGGGTCCCACTCTACAAGCTGCAAGAGGGCAAGCAGGCCTATGGCAGCAACGAGCAGAACGCCATTGAGTACGTGGTGAGCACTCTCCATCCCATCGTCAACCAGTACGCGGAGGAGCAGACGTGGAAACTGCTGACAAACACGGAGCTGCGGCAGGGCTTGGAGATCCGGATCAACATGATGGCAGAGCTCAAGGGCGACACGGCCAGCCGTGGCGCCTGGTACACCAACCAGAGGAACAACGGCGTGTTTTCCGTCAACGATATCCGGGCACTGGAGGACCTGCCGGATGTGGAGGGCGGCGATGAACGCCGGGAGAGCCTAAACTATGTCCCCCTAAAGGACTGGGCGCGGCTCAGTGAACAGAGAAACGGAGGGAACGCAAATGCGGGTAACACTTAACGGCATCGTCGCAGCCGATGACGATGTGGAAATCTACCAGTGGTTTGGCTTCGCGGCTTTTTCTCCCAAGGCGGTGCGTGACGCGGTAGCGTCTACCCCGGAGGGTGAGGAGCTGGTGCTGGAGATCAACAGCGGCGGCGGCAGCGTGTTTGCCGGATCCGAGATCTACAGCGTCTTGAGATCTTCTGGCATCCACACGGTGGCAGAGGTCCAGAGCCTTGCCGCCAGCGCAGCCAGCTACATGTGCCTTGCCTGTGACGAGGTGCAGATCTCCCCGGTGGCGCAGATGATGATCCATCTGCCGTCCACCAGCACCAGAGGAAACCGTGGAGATCATCTGCGGAGCGTGCAGATGCTGGACAGCACCAGGGAGGCCATCCTCAACGCCTACGAGCTTAAGGCCGGCGGCAAGGCCGACCGTGCGGAATTTCGCCGGATGATGAGCAACGAGACGTGGCTGACGGCTCAGGAGGCCGTGGACTGCGGTCTGGCGGACGGCATCATCGGCGAGACGGCCGGGATCGCCCCACAGAATGTGATGAATGCCATCGGCAGCGGCATCCGGGCACTGGGATGCGCCGGGATGCCGGACATCACGGAGCTGCGGGCCAGATACATGGCGGAGCAGCACCCCACGCCGGAAAAAGATCCGGCACCCACAGCATCAACGGGCGGTGAGCCCGATGCAGATATCGGAGACTGGCAGGCGCAGGCCCGCCTGGATCTGGAAAAAATCAGATTTTAAACGGAGGTAACACAACATGAGCAATCTCAGACGCGATCTGGTGGATCTGACCACCCAGCGCACCGCCCGTCTGGAAGCCGCGCAGGCGGCTCTGGATGCGGGCAACCAGGCGGACTACGATTCCGCCATGGCGGATGTCCGTGATTTCAACGGCCGCATCCAGAACATTCAGGACCTCATCACAGAGCAGGACCGCCAGATCATGGCCGCTCCTGCTCCCGCCGGCGCAGAGGCCCGCGACATGGCCGAGGAGCGCGGCCATGCCCTCATGACCGGCCACGCCGTGACCTTCACCGCCGACGAGACCCGCCGGGCCGTGATGAACTCCATCACTCTGGCCACCGGTACTCTGGTGGAGCCCACCGGCGCCGGCAGCAACATCCGGGACCCGCTGAGCAACGTGGTCTCCTCCATCGTGGATCAGGTGTACGTGCAGAACCTGACCGGGATGGGCAGCTTCCTGGAGCCTTATGTGATCTCCGAGATCGACGCCAAGGGCGGCAAGGTGACCACCAACGCCGGCAAGGCTCGCACCACCAGTACCGACCCCACCTTCGGCGTAGCGAAGATCAGCCCCTATGAGCTGAACGTGACCCAGTTCGTGGATCGCAACATCTCCCGCCTGAGCCCCGCCGACTACTACACCAAGATTTACAACATGGCCATGCGGGCCATGCGGCGCAAGCTGGCGGCTTTGATCGTCAACGGCGACGGCCAGGCTTCCCCCGACATGTTCGGCATCAAGAACGCCAAGAACGTGGCGGGCGCTGCCATTGCCGCCAATGTGGACATTTCCGCCATCGATGAGAACCTGCTGGATGACCTGTTTTTCTCCTACGGCAGCGACGAGGCCATTGGCCAGAACGCCCGGCTGCTGCTGAATAAGGCGGACCTGAAGGCCATCGGCAAGCTGCGCAACAGCGACAAGCAGCGAGTCTTTAAGATTAATCCCGCCACGGGCAACCCCAACATCGGCACCATCGAGGACGGCGGCAACATCGTGCCCTACACCATCGTCAGCGACCTGATCGCCCTGTCTGCCTCCGCCGCTGGCAGCGCTGCCATTCAGACCATGCTGTACGGCGATCCCGCCAACTACGAGCTGGGCCTGTTCGGTGACTACACCGTGCGGGTGGACGACAGCGTCAAGGCTGTGGAGCGCATGGTCACCATCTTGGGCGACGCCATGGTGGGCGGCAACCTGATCGTGGACAAGGGCTTTGTTATCGCGAACCTGCCCAAGTCCGGCGGCTGATCGGAGGGGTGACGGATGACGGCGTTTAGTGACCGGCAGGCCAGCATCCTGAGCTATTGCCGGATCGACGATCCCACGCTGGAGGATCTGAGCCTGCTGGAGGTTTTCCATGCGGCCGCCGTCAGCTACTTGCTCGACGCGGGCGTGGCGGAGCCGAAGGCCGGTTCCGCACGCCTGCCCAATTACAACATCTGCATTCTGGCGATGGTGCTGGACGCCTGGGAAAATCGAGGCACTAAGACCGCCGACAAGGTGTTTGCAGACAACCCGGCTTTCCGGAGGCGGATCAACCAGCTGAAGCGGACGAAACCTGTGACGGTGTCCGATTCGGACACGGAGGGATGATATGGACGTGAATGCTGGAAAGCTAAATAAGCGGGTGGAGATCGTGCGGATCTCCACCTCCCCTGACGCTGACGGTTATGCGACCCCCACGGAGACGGTGATCCGGCGGCCCTGGGCGCAGTTCAGCCGCACCAGCGGCACGGAGGCCCTGCGGCAGGGGGCGGACATGGGCGACGTCAAGGTCCGGTTTCTGATCCGCTCCGGACATACGGCCATCAGCCGGAAGGACCGGGTGCGGTACAATGGCGCGGACTATGAGATCGAGTACGTCAATGACTACGGCGACAGCGGCGAGTATACGGAGCTGATCGCCAAGCTGCTGACGGCGGGAGGCTGAGTATGAGCATCAACGAGACCATCATCCAGGCGGTGACGCCCATCGTGCCGGTATGCGTTCCGGATGTGTACCGACCCGATGCCGGAGAGACACCGGCGGAGGTCTACTGCGTGTTCAACTACACGGAATCGCCGGATGTGTTCGGAGACGACGAGCCGCAGGCCATTCGGCATCTGATCCAGCTGCATTTGTATCTGCCGCTGGGGCAGACGCCGCTCCGCCTGAAACGGCAGCTCCGGCGGGCCATGCTGGACGCCGGTCTTGCGGTTGGGGATTATACCAACGCCAGCGATCTAGAGGGCCAGCACTACGTTCTGGAGTGTCAGGCGCTGGATCTGGAGGTGGGCTGATGGGCTTCACGGTCAGAGGGCTTGACGAGTTCTCCCTGTCCCTCAAGGAGCTGGCGGAGCTGCCGAACGCGGTGCAGGATGACATGCTGGAGGCCGGAGCCGCAGTTGTGGCCAAAGCCCAGCGAGACAAAGTGATTGCCTACGGCATCTATGACCGGGCGAGCACCCAGCATGTGGCGGAGTCCATCAAGCCGGGCAAAGTGAAGGTAAAAAAGGGGCGGCGGGTCATCTATGTCAGCCCCACGGGCAAGCGGAAGCGCGGCAACACAGAGACCCGCAACGCGGAGATTTTATTCGTCAATGAGTTCGGCAAGAGGGGACAAAGTGCCCGGCCTGCCGTGCATGACGCCAACGAGGCCAGTGCGGAAGCCACCACGCGGGCAGAGTTCGAGGTTTATGACAGGTGGCTGAAATCCAAAAATCTGTAAGGAGGAAACCATGGGCAACAAAGCGGTTAAAACACCTCTTGGTATGGTGTCCAGTTACTTTTTCCCCTTTGCCAGCGAGCCGGTGGGCACCCATCCGGTCTACGGCGAGAAGGTGGATATGGGCGCGGCCGTCAAGGGCTATCTGAGCCTGACCACGGCCTCCGGCGACATCACCGGCGATGACGCCATGCTGCTGTATTTCGAGCAGTTCGTCTCCGGTCAGGTCGATGTGGAGACCACGCTGAGCGATCTGGAGGTCAACGCCAAGATCTACGGCCACAGCTACAAGGCGGGCCGGGAGACCGCCAAGGGCGAGGACAGCGCCCCCAACGGCGCCTACGCCTTTATTGAGCCGATCCTGAAGAAGGACAAAACCCTGGTCTACCGGGCCTCGTTCTTCTACAAGGTTACGGCCATGCTGAGCGCGGAGAAGCAGGAGGCGGACACCCGCAAGAGCGACTTCAACCCCAAGATGAACGCGGTGAGCCTGCGGGTGATGAAGGACAACGCGGACGCATGGCGTGAGCGGCAGGAGTTCCCCACCCAGTCCGAGGCGGAGGCGTTCATCGACTCTCTGGCGGGCGGCACGGCGGCTTACGGTGTGACCATCACCCATATCGGAACCGGCACCAGCGATCCCGGCGAGGGCACCACCTATGTGACCGCCGGGCAGAGCCTGGCCATCAACTTCGGTACCAAGGACCCCACGGCGCTGTATGACAACGCCGTCAACGTGACCAGCAATCTGGCCGCGCACAAGTACACCGTCAGCTCCATCGCGGCGGCTCACGAGATCGTGGCCGTCTGGAGCACCTGATCTTTACCGCAAGGACGGCCCGCAATGGGCCGCCCTTGCAGGAGGTTTTTGCCATGCGATACGTTACGTTTGATTTCGACGGCAGACCTCTGCCGCTCATGCTGACGATGGGGGCGCTTTTTGATATTTATGACCGATTCGGCGTCCATGACAATATCCTGCGGGCCACCGGGGCCATGGAGGACACCACTCAGGGCTGGATGGCCTGCTGTGAGCTGGCGGAGCTGCTGATGCAGCAGGCGGCGCTGTGGCGCAAACGGCAGGGCTATGCCGACCGCAAGCGGGCCACGGGCTGGCCGTGGCGCTCTCAGGACCGGGCAGCGGTCCGCGCCGCCGTGCGGCAGGCCATTGCGCGGGGCTTTTACCGGGCAGTGCCCTCCGGAGAGGACGCCGGGGAGGTCAACTTAGTTCTGGCAGTCCGGGAGGATGAGCGGGCGGAGAATCCGGAGCGGCTGCGGGTTGGTTTTCTGGCCGTATGCGCCGCCCGGCTGCATCTGGCCCCGGCAGACGCCTTGCTGCTGACGCCGGGCGAGTACCTGGACATGGTGACGCTGCTGAGCGGCGGAGAGGAGGGAGACTATGGCGGTTCGGCAGATTACAACTGAGATCTCGATCAAAAACGAGGCGGAATTTCGGAAGCAGATGAAGGCTGTGAACAACAGCCTTTCTGGTATGAAGTCCGAGATGGCCAAGGTCTCCGCCGAGTTTGACGGACAGGCAAACAGCGCCGAGGCGCTGCGGAAGAAGCAGGCCATTTTACAGCAGCAGTATGACCAGCAGAAGGAGAAGGTCCAGGCACTGGCCCGGATGCTGGAGAGTGCCAAGAGCGCCTACGATGAGAACAGCGATGTGGTTCTAAGTTACCAACGGCAGCTGAACACGGCCACGGTTGAGCTGATCAAATTCGACCGGGAGCTGAAGAACACAGACAAGTATCTGGATGAGGCCGCCCAGTCCGCAGACGGTACGGCGTCCAGCATCGACGAGTTTGGCAAGGCCGTCAAGGACGCCGGGGATGAGGGCTCCGACGGCATGGGCCAGCTCAAGGAGGCGTTTGGCCAGCTGGGCGAGGCGGCCAAGAGCGGCGACATCAACGGCGTTGTGGAGGCTCTGGGCTCCATGAAGGGGCTGCTGGTTGGCGGTGCGGCTGTGGCCGGAGCCAAGGCTCTGGCGGACGGCATTATCAACATCACGGAGTCCACCAAGGAGTACCGGACGATCCTGGGAACGCTGGATGTATCCAGCAAGCAGGCCGGTTACACCCAGGAGCAGACCACGGAGATCTACAAAAAGTTTCAGGCGGTGCTGGGCGACACGCAGAAGGCCGCCACGGCTACCGCCAATCTTCAGGCGCTGGGGCTGAGCCAGGAGGATCTGACGGTGCTGATGGAGCAGGCCATCGGCGCCTGGGCCACCTACGGCGACTCCATCCCCATCGACAGTTTGTCCGAGAGCATCAACGAGACGGTGCAGGTGGGCAAGGTCACCGGCGTCTTTGCGGACGCCCTCAACTGGGCAGGCACCAGCGAGGACGAGTTCAACGAGCGTCTGGCGGCCTGCGCCGACACTACCGAGCGGGCCAATCTGGTGCTGACGCAGCTATCAGAGCAGGGCCTACAGGCCACCGGGCAGGCGTGGGTGGAGAACAACCAGGACATCATCGCCGCCAACACTGCCCAAGAGGCCATGAATGAATCCATGGCCCAGCTGGGCGAGGCGCTACAGCCTGCGGCCAGCTTCCTGCTGGAGTACGGATCTGCTCTGGTGGACGTGGCAACGATGGGCGTCAACGCTCTTTCAAGTCTGGTGGAGTGGTTCGACAATCTTTTCAACGCACAGCAGAAGGCCACGCAGGCCAGTTTTGAGGCCATCGACAGCCAGTACAGTCTGGCGGACTACCAGGCCAACGGCCTTGTGGATGCGGGCGGCGTGATCGACTACGCCGCAGCCAAGCGGATGCAGGACGCCGGGACATTCAAGCGGGCATCAAAAATTTCCCGCGAGGACGCCCTCGATCGGGGATGGACCATCTCATCTGTAAGCGATTTAGCCTGGAAAAGCGAAAAATATCGCCAGGAAGTTGCGCGAAATGCAATTGCTATGGGGGCGTTGCCTGGTTCTCTCTATTATCTGTCCAAAAAGCCAAACGGCTCCCACGCCAACGGTCTGGATTACGTCCCCTTTGACGGCTATGTGGCGGAGCTGCACCAGGGCGAGGCGGTTCTGACCTCCGGCGAGGCCAGCTTCCTCCGCAGCGCCATGGCGGCGGGGCGGACGCTGGGCGGCAGTCGGCGGAGCAGCCGGGCCGTGTCCGATTCGGACACCGGCGGCAGCGTCGGCACGCCGAAGGTCTACGATCTGACGATCCCGGTGGAGCTGACCATTGACGGGGCCACCTTCGCCCGCAAGGAGTACAAGTACCGCATCGCGGAGGACAACCGCCGGGGCGTCTCTCTGGCGGGGAGAGGAGGCAGCCGATGACACGGCCACCCTATATCGTAGACGGCGTGGATTTCACCGACTACGTAAACCGCTGGCAATACTCCGTGGGCTATGTGTACCGGGAGGGCTCCAACGCCGCTTTGCGGCTCAGCGGCTTGCAGCCCAGAGATCTGCTGGCCATCAAGACACGGGTCACTGTGACGGTCAACGACCAGCAGGGACCGCAGCTGGCGGCGCTGCTGACGGCGGTGCTGAAGAACTACGTGCAGCTCACCTACTTTGAGCCCAAGGACAACGCCGTCCGGACGGCCACCTTCATGCCCACGGTGGAGGAGGTCAGCATCCCACCGGTGCCCGGCTCCGTCCGCTGGGGCAAGGGCTTCCGGATCACCATGGAGGAGGAGTGACAATGGCAGTCAACGAGATCCGCTATAAGGGCGTCAGCTACGCCACGGACGATGATATCAAGGTTCCCTCCGGGATCCTGTACGAGGTCAAGGCCCTCCGCTCCGACAGTCTGGAGGCCAACAGCCTCACCGTCACGGTGTTTTCCAATAATAAGGCCATCATGGGCTTTGCCAAAAATGACAAGGTGGAGTATTTCCGGGATGGCCGCCGGGTGGGTGTGTACTATCTCCAGACGGTGGAGCGGGTCGGCAGCGACGCCTATACGCTCTCCGCCCTTTCCGCACTGGGGCGGCTTATCACCATGCGCCACGCGGGCGGCATCTACACCGGCCAGACGGTGGCAGAGGTAGTTCCCCAAATTTGCGGCCCGGTGGCGGTGATGATCGAGAGCGTATACGCCAGCCGCAAGCTGTACGGCTACCTGCCGTACAGCAACCCGGACACCAAGACCGGCAACGGCCGCAGCGCCCGTGATAACCTCTCTCAGGTTTTGTTCGCCATCGGGGCGTCTCTGGGGGTTGACGAAAACGGCGTCATGCGGGTGGAGAAGCTGTGGGACGGCGTCTCTGCCACGATCACGGCGGACCAGATCAACGAGGACAGCTGCTCCACCGTGTACGAGACCCCGGTGAGCGCCGTGGAGATCACGGAGCACCAGTGGGTCAAGAGCGGCGCGGCTGTCTCCCTGTTCGACGGCACCGCCGAAGAAGGCACTCTGGTCACGTTTTCCGACCCGGCCTATGATCTGGTCGGCAGCGGCGTCACCGTGCGGGAGAGCGGAGCCAACTACGCCATCCTGTCCGCCGGGACCGGCACCCTCACCGGCAAGAGCTACAACCACCTCACCCGCATCGTCCGCCGGACGGTGACGGATGGAGTAGAGGAAAACGTGGTGACGGTGAGCGACGCCACGCTGGTGTCTCTCACCAACAGCGTGGACGTGGCCAAGCGCATGGCGGACTACTACCGCCACCGGGAGACCATCCGTGTGGACGTGGAGCCCGGCACGGAGCGGGCGGGCAGAGTGGTGCAGATCTTCCACCCCTGGGACAAGGAGATGGTCCAGGCCTGCGTGGAGAGCCGGGAGACGGTGATCTCCGGCATCCTCAACAGCCAGACCAGCGCGCTGGTGGGCTTCACCCCCGCACAGCCGGAGCAGGCCGAATATTTTAGCGAGCGGGTCTTGCTGACCGGATCGGGCACGTGGACGCCGCCGGAAGGCGCCGAAGCGGTGACGGCGGTCCTGATCGGAGACGGGCAGGACGGCACTGCCGGGCAGAACGGCGAGGGCGTGGTGCTTACGGGTCAGACGATCCCAAACACCTGCTCCGGCTCTTTTCCCAGTGCGTCTGCCGGGAAAGGCGGCAAGGCCGGTTCTCCCGGCTCTGGCGGCAAGATTTTCCAGATCACCATGGATATCACCCCCGGCATGAGCTTTTCCTACGTTACCAGCCAGAACGGCGAGGCCGTATTCGGAAGCCACTCCAGCGCGGAAGGCTCTGCGTCACCCAATGGCTACTACGATGATGTCACTGGAAAAACCTATGCCCGGCAGGGTGCGGTTGGCTATGATGGCGGTGACGGCGGCGCTCCCGGCAAATCCGGCAGGTCTGTGGCTGGCTACAAGGGCGGCTACGGCTCTCAAGCGGGGGAATACACCAAGAGGATGACCGAGAACAACATCCGCTATACGCAGACCTTCAAGCATCAGGGCATCGGCGGACCCGGCGCGGCGATGGGGACAGCAGTCACATGGGGGCCATCTGTTTTCTCTGTCGCCCTGCCGACATTTATCCCCAACATCAGAATCACAGGGAGCGCCCCCGGCGCATCGGCAGTCCCCGGCGCTGACGGCGAAAACTACGGCGATGGCGGCGGAGCCGGACACGGTGGCGGCGGTGCTGGCGGAATCGGCAGCTGCAGTATTTCCATGTCTCCCACGCCCCCGTCCACGCAACATCAGGTGCTTAACTTCTCCGGCGATTTGCAGCACGGCGGCTCCGGCAGCTCCGGCGGCAAGGGAAAGCCCGGCTGCATCATCCTGTTTTACGGGAAGAAGAAAACCATCAAATCCGGGCCGTTGGTCCAGCGTGGCGGCGGGCTGTTCTTCGACCGCCTGAACAAACTTTTCATCGTGTGAGGTGATTTCAATGACGCTTGAACAGAGAGTTGCCGTCTTGGAGGAAATTTTCGCCAAGATTCAAGACTATTACACATCCGCCTACTCCGGCGAGGAGATCGACGCGCGGCTGGCGTCCGCCGGTGTGCCGATCGGCATTACGAAGGAGTACAAGAGCGTGGCCGAGATGAACCAGGACTTCGCCGGTACGGACGTCCAGCGCGGCCAGTTCGTCCTGATCCTGCCGGACAGCACGGCCTCCGCGGACTACGGCAAGGTGTACCTCAAGGGCACGGCCAACTGGGTGTACGCATTTACCCTCACCACGCTGACGTCCATCAAAGGTCCCATTGGCCCTCCCGGCAAAAATGGCGTCAAGGGCGATCCCGGCGAGGCCGGTTCCAGCTTCGCCATTCTGGGCTACTTTGATACGCTGGACGCCCTCAAGGCAGCCGTCCCCAATCCCAAGGCCGGTGACGTGTACGGCGTGGGCACTGCGCCTCCGTACAACATTTACATCTGGGATTCCGTCCACGGCAAATGGGTGGCCAACGGCAACCTGCAAGGCCCGGAGGGCAAGCAGGGCATCCAAGGCCCCGATGGAAAGCAGGGACCTGAGGGTAAGCAAGGCCCGCCCGGCCCCGTGGGCGGTTCCAGCAACTTTGTCCGCTACGACGAGGCCCAGAGCCTCACCGACGAGCAGAAAGCGCAGGCCCGGTCGAACATCGGGGCGGACACCGTACAGGGTGCCGTCCTCTATGACGCGGCGCAGAACCTAACAGATAATCAGAAAACCCAGGCAAGGAACAACATCGGGGCGGGTGATAGTGCATCGCTTGGCCGCATTGGAGCTGTAATCGGATTGTGTGGTTGGAATCAGATTATCCCAACAAAAGCCTATGTGAATTCCGTAACTGATACGAAAACTTACTTAGACTTTGTGATTCAAGCGTATCTAGGAAATGACTATGTAGGAGCATTATTTAATAACTACCAATCTACTCCCGGCAAAATTGTGGGTATCTTCACATCGAAGTATGATTGCAACCATATTACATGGAAGCACAGTGGCGCCACACACGATATTTCGCTGATTGCTAATACTTTCCGGACTCCGGCGCAAATTAAGACAGGAGATAAATTGTTGGTATCGCTTGATGTCTTAAGTGTTAATTCGACCGTAGCTGGAGGCATGTCAACAGACAATCAGATGCTTATCAACCTTACGGAATTGTTCGGCGCAGGCAACGAGCCTTCTTCTGTTGACGAGTTCAGAGCGATTTTCGGGGCAACTTATTATCCATATTATGACTACCCTACGGCAATAACAAAAAACGGGATTGCTGAATACCTCAATCCTCCCATGGAGTTAGGCGTCGAGTACCGCACCACGGAGCGGTATCTCGGAAAGCCAGTGTATGTGAAAGCGGTGAATTTTGGGGTACTCCCAAATGCAGCCACCAAAACCGTGATATGGGCGACAGCCGACGAGGTCTCGGCTGTATTAAGCATTGAGGCAACTGGCAGTCAGGGGGCACCGGTCGGCCTAGGGGCAAGCCTGAGCGGGACTGAAATCACCGCTACCACAACAACATTGTATATCAAATCGTCTGGAGATTACTCAGCTAATACTGCCGTCTTTAGGATTAAATACACCAAGACCACAGACTAAGGAGGAAACGCCATGAAAGTTATCAAATATCAGCTCTGCACCGAGGTCAACCACGGCACGGAGGGCGAGCCAAATATTGAGCAGGTTTTCTCCGCTGTTTCGCTGGGATGGTCTGCCGCAAATGAGGCGATTGCCAAAGCCGAATCCTACAATGGCGAGTACACCATTGAGGATGATGGTGAGCCGGAGCCTGTTATCCCGCCCACCAATGAGGCGCTGGCGGTGGAGAACAAGCTACTGAAACAGCAGGTGTCCGCCCTGACGGAGCAGCAGTCGTTTTATGAGGACTGTATTGCCGAGATGGCGTCAGTGGTCTATGCGTGAGTTTTGGGCGGATGCCGCCCTGGACTTATATTTTAAATTATCGAAAGGAAGTACAGAAATGATGGCTATGTTATTCGCACAGAGAGTGATCCTGGGAAAGACGGAGTTTGACAAGGTTCCGGCCAAGCTGAAAGCGCAGGTGGCGGACATCCTTATCAACGAGTGTGGCCTGCCGGAGCTGGTGCCCGCCGAGTTCGGCGGCACGGCGGACGCCAATGCCTGACCGCTGCGTGTGCTGTGGGGCCATTGTCCCGGAGGGGCGGCAGGTCTGCCCCATCTGCGAGCGGCAGTGGCCCCGGTTTTAACTGCACGAAACCAAGTCGGACCTAATCTGCAACATTAGGAGATGATACCAATGGAGATTTTACAGATTGTAATCAGTGCCGTGACTGGCTCCGGGGTCACGGCCATCATCCTGGCCCTGCTCCAGCGTAAGTGGGCCAAGGACGACAAGAGCGACGCCATCGTGGAGGCCCTGAAAGTTCTCATGGTGGACCGTGTCCGCCATCTGGGGCAGAGCTACATAGCCGCCGGAGCAATCAGCTTGTCGGACAAAGAGGCCTTGGAGGAGATGCACCGGGCGTACAAGGCGCTTGGGGGCAACGGTCATCTCAGCACAATTATGGCGGAGGTCGACGACCTGCCGCTGGGAAAGGAGCAACACTGTGGAAAACATTAAAAAGCGGGTGGCAAATCTGCTGGCGGTCAAGAGCCTTGTGACCATCACCCTGACGGTGGTCTTTGCCGTCTTGGCCCTGCGGGAGAGCATCTCCGGCAGCGAGTTCCTGACGATCTTTACGGTGGTTATCGGTTTCTACTTCGGCACCCAGCGAGTGACCGAGGACAAATCTGTGTAACCCCGGCCGCAGGTGCGGCCTAAAAAAATAAAAAGGAGATTATATTATGAGCAAGATCACTGACATCATCAACAAGTACACCGCAGGCGAGGCCACTCTGGAGGAGACCAACGCCGCGCTGGCGGAGATGGGCGCTGGCATCCATCTGGAACCCGGCAAAAATGAGCTGACCGCCGAAGAAACCGCAGCGGCCAAGGCAGAGACTGCCGCCAACGCCAACGGCTTCGGCCTGCTGGATACCGGCACCGGCACGCTGGACAAGGTGGAGGTCAGGGACGGCCATCTGGTGGGCTGCGACTGCGGCGAGATGTACGCCCTGTGCATGATCGCCGGAAAGGTTTTCCCTGTCAAGGGAGCGGCGCTGACCGAGGCAGAGTGATGACCGGCGCACTGAATGCAAAGACCCGCCGGGCGGTGCTTCAGATTGCGGAGTGGCAGGAGGGCGTCGTGGAGATGCCCTCCAACTCCAATAAGGTTAAGTACAACACGGCGTACTATGGCCGGGAGGTCTCCGGCCGCGCGTATCCGTGGTGCATGGCGTTTGTGTGGTGGGTGTTCCGAGAGGCCGGGTTCAGCCTGTACAAAACCGCCAGCTGCACGGCGTTTGTCAACCGCTATCGGGTGTACGCGCCCCGGCAGATCGTCACCAGCGGCTTTCGACCGGGGGACATCGTATTTTTCGATTTCTCCGGCAGCCGCAAAAAGACAGAACACGTGGGGATCGTGGCGGGCGTTGTCGGCAGCATGATCCTCACCATTGAGGGCAACACCGGCGCCGGCAACGATGCCAACGGCGGGGCCGTCATGAAGCGCCGCCGGAATGTGGGGCTGATTACCGTAGGCGTCAGGCCGGGGTATCCGGATTAAATGAGAGGAGGGCACAGGCGATGACAACATCCACGCGGGAAACCCGCGCTCTGCAAGTCTGGACACACCATGAACAAGACGCACCAGGAGATCCGGGCGCTGTTGTCATCTATGGCGCCCATGAGAGCGGAGCAGGCCGTCCGGCTGGTAGGCTTGCCGCCTGACGAGGAGACGGCGGTGCTGGCGGTGGACGTCCACGGCCAGAGCTGCCTACAGGCGGCGGCGCTGCTCAACGTCAGTGTGGACGGGTTGGCCAAGATCCGGCGGCGTGCCTACGCCAAGATCGCGGATGATATGCAGGGGTGAGAAAAGCCGTGTCCGATTCGGACACGGCTTTCTTATTTTTCTTCCCGCTTTTTCTTGCGCTGCGCCATAAAATCCTTGTCCAAGCGGTTGACTGTGGTAGGCGCTTTCCGGGTTCCTTGTCTGATTTGGGTGCGCTCCTGATGCCATTTTATCCGGAGCCTGTCACACTCCTCAGAGCATGTGATTCGAGGGGTTCCGGGGGAAATTGGCTTTCCACAGATTACGCAGACTTTTTGACCTCTTCGCGGCTTCTGTGCCCGCAGCTCATAATAATTATTTTCCTCGTTCCATTTTTGGGATGCCTCGCGGTCCGCCTGACGATATGCTCCCGGTGCACAGTCTTTGCAGTACCGCTGTCGCGACGAATTGACAATATACTCTTTACCGCAGATCGTACAATGGTCAATGCTGCCAAGAGGCCGGATTGTTCCGCTTTTGTGGCATCGTGCAGCTGACTCTTTTTTGCGGATGGCCCGGCAACTGGGGCAGTACCAAGCCCGTGGGCCACCATCAAAGGTCACGCCACACTCGCGGCAAGTCCGTGGGCGTATGGTGGTAGATCTCTCTGCCGCAAAACACTCCGCACATACACACTGCTCAACTTTGGTGGCGGGGAACAGCTTCCCGCATTTTATGCACGCCTTGAGCCGCATATTTTAGCCCCGCGTATACAGCCCGACAGCTTGCGCCAATAAAATCCGCAAATAGTCCGGGCAAGTGCTTGCCCCAGATTCCCAATTCTCTACCGTCCGGCGCGGGATGCAGAAGCGCTGGGCAAAAGCAACCTGAGACAAGCCGGTGGCTGCCCTGATCTCGCGGATCGTAATATGAGCCACATCCCACAACGCTCCCAAGGACTGGATCCGATCATCCGGGATGTCAGCGCCTTCCGGATCCCCCCAGATGTCAGATAGCGCCCAGTCTGATACATACATGTCCCGGTCTTGGTCGGCAAGTGCACCAAAAAAGAGAGTGCTGAACTGCTTATCAGTCATGATGTATCCTCCTTAATTCAGCTCATCAACAAAAACGAACATATCTTCGTCAGGGACAAGGACTCCGTCCTCGTCATATTTGATGCAAGCGCCATCTTCGCAGGTGCTGTTGTTGGCCATTTCGATGCAATAATCAACATCCTCAACGGTATAAGTATCAGTTTCCTCATCATAGGGCAGGGACCCGGCGGTAAAGTAATCGCAGCTCCAGTCCGGATCGTATCCGGAACCATTCCAGCGCTGGATCTTGATCTCTACGGTTTTCTTTCCATCAGTAATTTTCATTTTATTTCCTCCTGGGCTGTGCCCCTCTTGTTGTTATTATAATACCACCAATTTGGTGGCATGTCAAGAGAGGAAAGCAAAAAAGTCAAAATATTTTTAGGGCAGTTTGAGGGCAGTTTGAGGGCAGAATACAGGCAGTTTCCGGGCAGTTTGGCTGTCCGGATTTTTTGTATCATGAGGGTAGGAAAAAGGAGGTGCGCTATGAATTATTTTGCGAATCCCTATCAAGGGTACGGAAGCCTCTACGGATACCCCTCTGCGGCCCCGCAGGGCGCCGCAGGAGCGCTCCAAGCGTTTGGCGGACAAGTTACCCGCGTCAACGGCCGGAACGGCGCTGACGCCTTCCGAATGGCCCCCAACAGCTCCATCCTGCTGATGGACGAGAATGACCCCATCGTGTGGCTTAAGCAGACGGACGGGGCAGGCTACGCTACGGTGACACCCTACACGGTGACGCCGTATCAGGCAGCGGCCCCGGTGGACGTGGCCGGACTGGAAACCCGTGTGAAAAGATTGGAGGAGATGCTGAGTGGCAAACCCGATGATGCAGATGCTCCGGGGAAGCGGAAGCAGAAGGCCGAATAATCCCATCGCCATGATGGCGGAGTTCCGGAAGTTCGCGGCCAACATGACGCCCCAGCGGGCGCAGCAGCAGGTCGAAAAGCTACTGGCGGACGGCACCATGTCTCAGGATCAGTTCCAGCAGCTCCAGCAGCAAGCCAAGGACTTCCTGGCATTTCTCGGTAAATAAGCCGGTGCGCAACGGCTTATTTTAAATTTTGAAAGGAGATCAGATATGGATAACTATTCTCTGAGCGATCTCGCGGCCGTCACCCGTGACAATGACGGCGCAGGCACCAGCGGCGCCTGGTGGATCATCATCCTGTTCCTGTTCGTTCTCATGAGCGGTGGCGGCGGCTTCGGCTTCGGCGCCCGGCAGGGTGAGTTCGGCCAGTACGCCACGGCGGCCAGCCAGCAGGACATCCTATTCGGCCAGCACTTCGGCCGGATCGATGACCGCCTGACCAACATTGGCAACGGCATCTGCAATCTCGGCTACGAGATGCAGGGCAGCATCGGCAATCTGGGCAAGGAGATGGCCTTGGCCCAGAACGGCACCAACATGGCCATCATGCAGACCGGCAACAACCTCCAGGCTCAGATGGCGGAGTGCTGCTGCACCACCCAGCGGGCGCTGGACGGCATCAATGCCAACCTTGACGCCAAGTTCGCGGCTCTGGAAAAGAGCCAGCTGGAGAGTCGGATCGCGCAGTTGGAGCAGGCCAACAGCCAGCTCTACATGCGTGAGCAGCTGTGCGGCGTAGTCCGGTATCCCACCGGCTATACCTACAATGCCGGTCCCTCTCCCTTCTGCGGCTGCAACAACGGCTGCGGCGGCAACATCTAAGCAGCTATTTCCGAATCGGAAACAGTTCAGGCCCTTCTGGCCGGGTGACGGGCGGGGCCGGTGCCCCGCCCCTATTTTTTGAAAGGAGATTATTATGAGTTGTAAATCTGCACTTTATACCGCCATGCAAACCCCTACGGAGATCCCCGTTGACGGGATTCTCCCGCTGGGCAGCATCATCCGCCGGTACGGCTGCGACGCCAACCTTAACGGCAACGCGGTCAACATCACCAAGGCCGGCTATTACGATGTGGATGCGTCCGTCACTGTGGCCCCCACGGCTGCCGGCACCGTCACCGTGACACTGGTGAAGGACGGCGTGCCCATCCCCGGCGCCACCGCCTCCGCTGCCGCTGCTGCCGGTGCGCCCACCGTGCTGAGCTTCCCGGCGCTGGTGCGTCAGCCCTGCTGCGCTTCCGGCGCGGCCCTGTCCCTGCGGCTGACCGGTGCCGAGGCCACCGTCAGCAATGTGGCCCTGCGGGTCCAGCGGATCTGACGGAGGTGCACCATGGGAGCCATGACAAAAGAAGTCCTGCACCAGTACAAGGATAAACTGGAGCAGGGAATCTTGGAATATATGCGGATGCCTATCGGCGAGCGTTCCTCCAGCGGTGTCCGTGGGATGCTGGAATGCTGGTCCATGATAGACGCTGCGGAGCAGTCCATGTGCAGCGGTGGCGGCGAGATGACCAAGGCAGACGCCGAAGCGTGGGCGGCCCACATGGTCAACGAGGACGGCACCACCGGCCCGCACTGGCCCATGGAGCAGACCACAGCGCTGGCGGAGAGCATGGGCCTATCGTGGGACCATATCTCCCCGTGGTGCTGGTGGGTCACCATGAACATGATGTATTCCGATTACGGCGGCGTTGCCATCCACTACGGCGTCAGCACGGCGGAGTTCTTCGCGGAATTGGCTCAGGCGTTTCTCTTTGACAAGGACGGCCCCGGCCCCAAGGAAAAACTGGCGGCTTACTACCACGGGATTGTGAAGGCTGGTTAATAGTTTTCTGTGTTCGCCGCTGTGTTCACAGAATCGTTTTTATCTGGTTCTATCTGGCTCTATTCGGCAGCATAGAAACAAAGAAAAACCGTTGAAATCGCAAGGTTTACAAGCAATTTCAACGGTTTCTCTTTTTGGTCCGAGTGGCGAGACTTGAACCCTAAACAAATCGTTTCTTTTCAGCGCTTGCGCGGTTCCTGTGTTCCTCACTGTGTTCACAACAATTTTATTCAAAATCCGCCCTTCATCTTTTCGGCGGCTGCGGAGATAGCATCGGAGCAGACGTGGGTATAGATGTCCATTGTGGTAGAGATCTGAGCGTGACCCAAAAGCGCCTGCGCCGTCTTAGCGTCTACACCGCATTCAAAGAGGGCGGTAGCGTAGCCGTGCCGAATTTGATGCGGTGTGACGGTCACGCCGCTGGCGGTGCGGTAAGCGTCATACCTCGTCTCTATGTGCTTGTACGTTAGCGGCTCACCGTCCGGCTCTGCAAAAAGATATCCAGCCGGTAGACGATCTGGAAGCAGCGCATCCAACGCCGGAAGCAGTGGCACATCCCGGACGCCTGCCTCCGTTTTTGGCAATTTGACATGGGGCGCGTTGCTCATGTAGTAGACAGAGCGCCGGATATGAATCAGCTTTGCTTTGCGGTCGATGTCTTTGCCCATCAACCCCAGAGCCTCTCCCCTACGGCAGCCTGTGTAATAGATCAGGGCGGCAAAGAGACCAAACGGCACATCTTTGGCGTGCCGCTTGATGAGATCAATCTGGCTCTTCTCCGGCGCCATCCGTTGGGTCTGCTTGAGGTTCTTCGGCGGCCTGACTGCCGTGACCGGGTTGTACTGGATCACCCCCTGCACCTCTGCCCTGCGCATGATCTGCCGGATGACTTGCAACTGCGTGGCTACGGTTTTCCGGGCATACTGCTCCGCAAACCGCCGGATAAACGCGTCTACTTCCCGCGCGGTAATGGATGCGGCCGCCCGGCTGCCAAACTCTTCCACAGCCCGCTGCATGGCCGGGGCATAGCTTTTGGTGGAGGACGGCGCCAGCGTCGGCTCGATTTCCTTCCACCAGTCATCCGCAATCTGGGCAAAGGTGGTAGGCTTTTCCGCCTCCTGCTTGGCCTGCTCCCGGTCAAAGGCCTTGACCTTCTCCCAGACCTCCTTGTCGGTTTTCCCACGGAAGGCCTTACGCTTGCCGTTGATCCGGAGGATGGTCTCATGGAGGCCGTCAGGCCGGACGTAGTATTTTGGGTATCTTGCCATGGGTTACCTCCGCCAGAAGCCGATCTGGACGCAGTGGAAGTCCAGATACAGCGCATACATGGCAACCAGACACAGGAGCACCAGCAGGGCGGCGATGATCCGGTTCCGGGTACGGACGCCGTCCATCATGATCTTCATGGTTTTGCCGTTGTCCACCAGATGCTTTTCCAGCTCCTTCTTGTGGGCGCGGAGTGTATCATTTTTAGCGCTGAGAACTTCCTCCGACATGGTGAGCTTGTCGGTGATTCCGAAATACTCATCCAGCGAGACGCCCAAAAATTTGCAGATCGGTCCGGCGGTATTAATAGACGGCGCCTTGGAGGAGTTTGAAAAGAAATTACGCACGGTTTGCAACGGTATCCCGGTCTTATCCGAGATTTGCGGATAAGTTACGGATAAAGCCTGCGCTTTGGCCTTGCATATGTCTTGTAATGTCATCCAATCCCCTCCAAACCGAATGTAATATGCTTGGATACAAATGAAATTTGTCAAATGATGTCGAAAAACCATTGTTGGGCCTTGCTAATACAAGGCTTTGTCTGTTACGGTTTTCTTGCGGACCGGCAGACGCCCCCTCTGTCGTAAACGCAAAGTGCCCCCGCCGCTTGTTGCAGAGGCGACGGGGGCACTTTTTATTATTCTTCCGATTTCTCTGCAACGGTGACAGATGTTAGTTACGCTTAGCGTCTCTTACGTCTTGCCCAATCCAGCGCAGCAGCATGATGACAAGGACAACCGTGCCAACAGCCAGACAGGTCCGCTGGATCCAGTTGAATTGGAGAACGGCCAGCCCTGTAAACGATGCCGCGAAAACAATCACACAGCACAGGATCATGATAACGGCTAAAACATGTGGGATGAATTCATACCATTCAAATGTGCGCTGCGTTTCGCTATTCACGGGAAACTCCCCCTTTGATCCGATTCAAATGTTTTCTTGATGTAAAATTAGGCCCGAAGCTTGGGCCTTGAATATATGTTTGGGAGGCATCACCATGAGCAGCCAGACCACCCGCACCGTGTCCGATTCGGACACTACATACGCATTGGACCTGTTTGCATCTCTGTCCCCCGCAGATCAAGCGGAGATCATGGCTCTTGCCGTCTTCGCTTTAGCATCTCCGCAATGATCTCATTCTGAGCCTGCGGAGATAGCTGGTCAAATATCCGGGCAAATTCCTGCGTCAGTCCGGCTCCTTCGGGAGCCGGGCTTGTTTCTTTTTTCCCGGTCAAGATGTACTCCGTTGAGGTGTCCAACGCTGCCGCAATCTGCGGCAGATACTTGGTGTAGGACTTAGACGTCCGTTTTCTCCATGCGCTGACAAGCTGCGGGAGCACGCCAATTTCGGCGGCAAAGTCCTTCTGCTCCCGGTATTTTTTATCAACCAAAGCAAAAAGACGGTCTACGGAGTCCATTGGAATCACCACCAGCAAAGTGTACAATCAATGTTTTATTTATTGTGTGTTTCTACAAAAATCCAAAAACAACAAAATAATGCTTGAAAACAACGAAACATTGATTTAATATAACCTTAGAGGACATAGCCCCAAGGACAATATACCACACCGGGGCAACGCCGTCAAGGCGGGAAAGGAGCAATCATGATCGTTAACAGAGTCAAGGAGCTGCGGACGGCTGCCGGGATGACCCAGAAGGCGCTGGCGGATCAGCTGGGCGTCACGGTGCCCACGGTGAGCAAGTGGGAGCTGGGCCAGCGGACTCCGGAGCTGGAGAGAGTTTTCCGCATGACGCTGATCTTCGGTGTCCCCATCGAGGAGATCGTCCAGCGGACGGAGAGCGCGTGAGAAGGGAGGAGCGGACATGGCACGAGAGCGTGAGAGCTTCCGGGATCAGCTGCAATCCTTACAGGCCAAATTCCCGGAGCAGGAGGTTTTGAGCAAGGATCAGGCCTGCAAGCTGCTGGGTCTGGACTGGGACGCATTGGTCCACAATGACGGTTTCCCGGCTAAGAAAGTTGGGAAGCGCTACATCATCCCCATTGTACCATTGGCACGGTGGATGGTTACATGGTAGCGCGGAAAGGAGGAAAAGACAATGGACAAGAAATGCCCGAATCTGTATCAAAGGGCAAGGCTGAGTACCGGAATGAGCCAAGAACGTGCAGCGGAGCTGTTGGGGCTGTCAGTTGAGAGTCTCAAGCAGTACGAGGGCGGAAAGACGGTGCCCAAGGACGAGACGGTGGCCAAGATGGTGGAGGCGTATAGCTGCCCATGGTTGGCATTGGAGCACGCGCAGGCCACGGACACGCTGGGCGTGGTGCCGGAGGTGACGCCGAGGCCGCTGCCCATGGCGAGCATCGCCCTCCGGAACCGTCTGCAAGACGCGACGGGCCGGCTGGACGCCCTGCTCCGGATTGCGGAGGACGGCGTGATCGACGAGGCTGAGCGGCCTGAGTTTGACTCCATCGTGGTGGAGCTGCGGGATACCATGGCGGCCATCTATCAGGTGATTTACTCAGGCGCAAAAAAAGAACGCCCCGACACTGGCATGTCGAAGCGTTCAAGGGGAGTTGAATGCGGATCTGTTCAATCCACATCGGGGTATGTTGATTATAGCACAGATCCGCATAGAGTTGCAAGACCCAGTTTTCCCCGGAGGGGAGATGCCTCTCTGTGACTGGCTGGGCAATGTTTTTCATGGTCATCGGCGTGGCGACTGTGGCTGCAATTCCGCTGCGGATCGTGGATCGGATGGAAAGATAAGGGGGCAATATGGCAAGGTATGACTGCGGCTATGGGGCATGGATCCCCGGCCCGGTTTTGGACGATCCGGGGCTCCGGCCCCGGTCGCTGATCCTATATGCACGGATCGCGCGGCGGGCAAACCGGGTTGGCTTTTGCTACGCAACCAACGCAACGCTGATCGAGGACATGACTGCCGTGGACGATGACGGCTCCGTGCGGGTGCTGTCTGAGCGGACAGTGCAGTCCATGCTGGCGGAGCTGCAAGAGCGAGGACACATCCGCACGGACACTGGACCCCTCCCTCCGGACAGGAGCGGCACGGTGCGGACAGGTCGGCGGATCTACATTGGGCGGTCTCTGGCATCGGTCCCGGACGATGCGCAGGGGGGTGAAGAAAATTTCACCCCTGAAAAAATCTGCACCCCAGGGGTGAAGAAAATTTCACCCCCCTTTAAATGTATAAAAGATAATAATAAAAATACCCCTATAGCCCCCTGCGCAGATGCGCACTTCGATTTATTCTGGTCGGCCTATCCCCGCCATGTGGACAAGCAGCGGGCACGGAAGGCGTGGGCGAAGCTGAAACCGGACGAGGCGCTGGTGGAAACCATCCTCCAGGCGGTGAAGGCCCAGGCAGTCTGTGAACAGTGGACGCGGGACGGTGGGGCGTACATCCCCTATCCCGCCACATGGCTCAATGGCCGCCGGTGGGAGGACGAGCTGCCGGGGCGGTCCGATTCGGACCGGGGCGGTGAGAGCCGGGAGGTAAACGGATGGGAAACGTAAAGACGGACGAAAAGCTGGATCACATGCTGGACGCGGAGTGGGCGGTGATCGGGGCCATGCTGGTGGACCCGGATGTGGTGCGGCCCCTGCTGTCCCGTGTGCGGGACGCTGATTTTTCCAACCCCGCCAACCGGCTGATCTTCCAAACGGCCCGGTCACTGTTCCGGGCAGGCATCACGCCGGACGCGGTGACCATCCGGGACAAGATCGGCCCGGACTACTCCCGGTACATGGCGGAGCTGGTGGAAATCACGCCCACCGCTGCCAACTGGGAGGCCTACGCGGAGGCTATGCGGTCGCAGGCCACCGTCCGCCGAATCCATGAGTTTGCCGACGCCCTGAGCGCGGCTCAGACGGTGGAGGACTGCCGGCCGGTGTGCGCCAAGCTGTCCAGGGAGCTGAGCGAGGGCACCAGCGTGGAGGCGTGGACGATGGCGGAAATGACGGAAGACTTTTGCAAGGCGCAGGACCCGGACGCCCCGGCGCCGGTGTACATCGACTACGGTCTGGACTTTCTCAAGGGCCGGACCTACACCAAGCCGGGAGATGTGGTCATTATCGGCGGTTATCCTTCCGACGGCAAGACGGCGCTGGCTTTGCAGATGGCCTACCGGATGGCGCAGGATCACCGGGTCGGCTTTTTCAGCTTGGAGACGGACAAGGCCAAGATCCGGGACCGGCTCATGGCTGCCGTGGTGCAGATCGATTTTGACCGGATCAAGACCCGCAGCCTGACCGAGGATGACTGGCGGGCGTTTGCCGAGAAATCCGCCGACATGGCGGGCCGGGGCCTGACGGTGGTGGAGGCATCCGGCATGACGGCCACCACCATCCAGAGCGTCAGTCAGGCGTATGGTTTTGACGTGATCTTTCTGGACTACATCCAGCTGGTCACCCCGGAGATTGACCAGCGGGCGCCCCGCAGTGAGCAGATGGCGGCGGTGTCCCGGCAGCTGCACACCTTCGCCCAGAAATCCGGGACGCTGGTGGTGGAGCTGGCCCAGCTGAGCCGACCGGACAAGGCCGCCGGATGGCGGGCGCCGGTGATGAGCGACCTGAAGGAGTCCGGCCAGTTTGAGCAGGACGCGGACATGATCTTCATGGTTTACCGCCCGGATCCGAAGGCCAAGGACGGCCCGGAGCTGGACCAGAATAAGCACCGGGTCCTGAAAATCGCGAAGAACAAGGAAGGCCCTCGTGGGGCGTGGTACATGGTATTCGACGGGCCGAAGCAGACGTTTTCGCTGCTGGTCAACCCGGAGGGCCGCTCCGTCATGCGGCAATTCTCTGCCGCCGGAAAGGCGGCCAGACAGCGGCCCCGGCAAGTCAGCTTTTGGGGCGATGGCTCTGATTGGACGGAGGCCCCGGCGGACACCGAGACGCCGTGGGATAAAGAGAACAAGGGGGAGAAAGCATGAAAATCGGAGATATTTTGCATTTGGAACCGACGCTGGAGGCAACCAGCGGGCTGGGCACCATCGGGCCGATCCCGGCGCGGGTGATTTACATCCACCCGGTGGGGCGGTACTACACAGTGGAGTTTCGCAGTCCTATCACCGGCTACAACTGGCGGGAGGCCTTCTGGCCTGAGCTGACGCCGCAGCCAAAGGACTTGCGGGGCACGCCGCAAGTCAGAGCCGCAGGCGCTGCGGTCTGACGCAAACAAGGGGGAAAGGTGAACATGAAAACAATCGCTGTATTGAATTTTAAGGGAGGGGTCGGCAAGACCGTCACCACCGCCACGCTGGCGTATCTGCTGGCAAAGCAGGGCAAGCGGATCCTGCTGATCGACGGGGACAGTCAGGGCAACCTGAGCATGTCCTTCGGCATCGAAGCGGAGGAGGGCGCGGACACGCTGGCCCTCCTGACCGAGGGCGCCGGGTACTATCCGGAGTTTGTGACGCCCACCATCTTTGACGGGATCGACCTGATCCCATCCGACATCAACCTGCTGGTGGCAGACCGGCACATGGCCCAGAGCGGCGTAGGCCGGATGCAGCGGGCCATCGCGGATCTGCGGGACGCCATCGAGGAGGACGCTGACCAGGGCAACGCTTACGATCTCATCCTGATCGACTGCCCTCCGGCACTATCGGCAGCCTGCACGGCGGCGCTGGCCGCTGCGGATGAGGTGATCATCCCCATCCGGCTGGACTACTATTCCACCGGCGGCATGGCCAATCTGGCGGAGCAGCTCCAGCATATGCGGGCCATCAACCCCCGGTTGTCGGTGCTGGGTGTTTTGGTGACGCAATTCACGCACATGGCGGACGAGAAGGAGGCCCTCGCGGCCATTCGGGGCGGGGCGCTTCCGGTGTTTGAGACGGTGATTCGGTTCTCTAAGGCCGTCCCCAGTGCGACCTTCCAGAAGGTGCCGCTGCCAGTGGCCCGTCCCTACTGCGCGGCCAGCAAGGACTACGCCGAGCTGGTGAAAGAGATCTCCGGGAGGTGCTGAGGATGGAAAAGCGGAAATTTAACGTGATGGATGTGCTGGGCGAGCAGCTGGCCGGTGTGTCGGACACCATGATGGAGATCCCGGTTGACGATATCCGGGACAATCCCCGCAACTTCTACCCGACGCCTGACCCTCAAACGCTGCGGGCCTTGATGGACTCCATCCGGGCCAACGGCCTGCTGGAGCCGCCCACGGTGATCCCTGCCGGTGACGGCACCTATCGCCTGATCTCCGGCCACAGCCGCATGGCTGCCATTAAGGCCCTGCGGGAGACGGAAACTCCGGATCAGTGGGCAACCGTGCTTTGCCGGGTGCTGCCCCCCATGTCGGAGGGCCAGGAGCAGGCGGCGGTGATCGAGGCCAACCGGCAGCGGGTAAAGTCCAACGCCCTGCTGGCCGAGGAGGCGGCGCGTCTGACGGAGGCCTACATCAAGCGCCGGGAGGCCGGTGAGCCGCTTCCGGGCCGCATCCGGGACTATGTGGCGGAGGCCCTGCAAGTCAAGGCCACCAAGGTTGCTAACCTGTCGGCCATTAAAAACGGACTCAAGGTGCCGGGGATCGTGGAAAGCTGGAAGTGCAACGAGATCCCGGAGGCGGCAGCCTTGCAGATCGCCCGGATGGACCTTGATGAGCAGTACCGGCTGCTGGACTGGATGATCGACAAGAACAGGCCCTATTCCATCAACGAGGTGCGGAAATTCTCCACCTGCTATACAATGGCTTGCCGGAGCTGTGAACACACCGGCCGGATGTGCGAGAACGCGGAGCGGATGTACGATCATGACTACCGATACGGCGCGTGGCTTGGCTCCAACTGCTGCATGATGTGTCTGAAAAAAGACACCTGCCCGGCGGCCTGCAAGTATGTGGAGAAAAAGCCGGTGGAGCAACCGGAAGCCCCGGCTGTGAATCCGGCGGCGAAGGACCCAAGGCTGGACTACAAGGTGATGGTTCCGACCTTCTGCCAGCGGGTGAAGGAGCTGCGGATCCAGACCGGCATGACCCGGAAGGAATTTGCCCAGAGCATTGACGAGTTTCCCGGAACGTACAGCGCGTGTGAGAACAACTCCATGTGCGGATCGGAAAAGATTGCCAAGCTGGCGCTGTGCTTCGGCGTCAGCACTGACTACCTCTACGGCCTGACGGACGAGTTAACACCGCCGACGCTGCCGGAGGGCCAGCTGATGATCGCCGGATGGATGCCCGGCAGCACCAACCCGGCGGAGCCGGGAGAGTTTGCAGCCTATGTGGATCTGGGTGGCGGGAAACTGCTGAAACGGTTTTTTGACTGGGATGGCCAACACTGGATGATGCCGGGCGGCATCGAGGCACAGGCCCCCGTGGCCTGGTGGATGCGGCTGCCGCCTGTCCCAGTGGCAGGGAAAGGAGCGGACACATGAGATACACAGGGCGCGGAAAGCGCAGAAGCCGGGTTCTCCCGGTGCTGACTCTGGCGGCCGCCGTGGCTGCCGTGATCCTGTTGACAGTGGCGGCCAAGGGCGTGGCCCTATGACCGCGCCTCCGTGCCTAAACTGCCCGGATCGCCGGATCGGATGTCACGATCCGGCGGTCTGTCCCCGGTGGGCGGCCTATGAGGAGATCCATAGGGCAGAGTTGGCAGCCATGCCGTCCCGTAAGGAGTGGGTGGACATGGCGGAATACATTCATGACCGGCGGCGACGCTATATGCCGGACCGCTGGAAAAAGGGAGACAAAAAATGCTGAATCATATCGTACTGATGGGCCGTCTGACCCGTGACCCGGAGCTGCGGCATACCGGCAGCGGGCTGGCCGTGGCGTCCTTCTCTCTGGCGGTTGACCGGGACTACAAGGGCCAGTCCGGCGAGAAGGAGACAAACTTCGTGGACATCGTGGCGTGGCGTTCCACGGCGGACTTCGTGAGCAAGTTTTTCACCAAGGGCCGCATGGCCGTAGTAGAGGGCCGGTTGCAGCTCCGGGACTGGAAGGACAAGGACGGCAACAACCGGCGCTCCGCCGAGGTGGTGGCGGAGCATGTGTATTTTGGCGACAGCAAGCGGTCCGAATCGGACACGCCGCCTGCGTCAGGGGACTTCCGGGAGATCCCGGAGGATGAGGAAGGAGAGCTGCCGTTTTGAGAGATCAAGAACTTGTAAGTGCTCTTAGATGCGTTTCAACAGCAGGCGGGCCAATGGGCGACTGCAAGAAATGCCCGTTTTACAAAACTGAGCCCGTCCCAGAAGATCTGGTGGAAAAAGTCAATTTGACAGAGTGGCCCTCCTGCGATGTTGACGCGGTGGGGCTTGCCGCAGCTGACCGGATCGCCAACCAGAGCACCCACATCGCGGCGCTCCAGCAGGAAATCGAAAAGCTGCGGGGGCAGAACAAGCAACTGCGGGAAGCGGCTGCGCTGGTGGCCAAGGAGAGCGCGGAGCTGCTTGAACGCAACTATGTTATGTCGATCGTTGAGGATGTCAGAAAAGGCGGAAAGACGTGGATGTGCCAGTATTGCGCTCATTGCAAGGGCATCGTAAGCGGCATGGCTGACTGCGATTCCAAGAAGCCGTGTGTTATGCCATATGGTCAGTTTGAGCTAAAAAGACCGGAGCCTCCGGAGGTGGAATGATGGATGCTGTGGAGTTCTTAAAAACATTGCGAAGAATGTGTAACTGCGAGTGCTACAAATGCGAGTTTGGGAAAAGGCTTATCGGGTTTGAAACCTGCACAGTCTGGAGAAAAAACCACCCGGAGGAGGCCATTGCCATTGTGGAGCGGTGGGGCGCCGAGCACCCCATCAAAACCCGCCAGAGCGAGTTCCTTGAGCAGTATCCGGAGGCACGGCTATCTAAAGATGGCGTCCTATTGATATGCCCACGCACGATCTCATCTGCGTATAGGAATGAAGAGGGTACTTGCAACATAGCAAATCATGGCACGTGCGCCGACTGCCGCCGGGAATTCTGGCTTGCGGAGGTGGAGAAATGAGCGACTTAGAACAGACCGCCATAGAGCGGTTGAAAGCGGCGTCGGATATGAGCCTGCGGCTTTTTGAAAAGCCGCTGGTGATCACCTACTCCGGCGGGAAGGACAGCGATGTGCTGTTGCATCTGGCAAGGGCCAGCGGCATCCCATTTGAAGTATTGCACAGCCTGACCACGGCGGATGCGCCGGAGACGGTGCGCCATGTGTACGATACGTTTTATCGGCTGGAATGCAAGGGCATCAAGTGCGACGTGGACAAGCACGTCCAGCCGGACGGGAGCCGCGTAACCATGTGGAACCTGGTCCCCCGGAAACTGATGCCGCCCACCAGAGTGGTTCGCTACTGCTGCGCGGAACTGAAAGAGGGCGGCGGGAAAGGGCGGTTTATCGCCACCGGCGTCCGCTGGGCGGAAAGCGCAGCACGCCGAAAAAATAGAGGGGGGTGGGAAGTTTTGCACAGCAATCGGCAAAAAAGTCTCATCCTTGCCAACGATAACGCGGAGGACAGGCGGCTGTTCGAGACCTGCCAGATGAAGGGGAAGCGGGTGGTAAATCCGATCATTGACTGGCAAGCGGCAGATATTTGGGATTACGTCGGCGCAGAAAAAATACCCATGAATCCGCTGTACTGCGAGGGATTCTGCCGGGTGGGTTGCATTGGCTGTCCCATGGCATCCAAAACCAGAATCATTGGATTTGCACGCTATCCAGAGATCAAGACAGCGTGGATACGTTCGTTTGACAAAATGTTGATAATACGGATTGCGAGGGGCATGGAGGTGTACTCCTGGCGTTCCGGCGTGGATGTATTCCATTGGTGGATGGAGGACGGCGTTCTGCCGGGGCAGGAAGTGCTTGGAGGGTTCGAGGAATGAATGAAAGGAATGTGAAGGACATGAACGATCAAGACCTCGTAAATGCGTTGCGTGCGCACGCAGAATGGGCGGAGGCAAATGAGTGGGAAACGCCGATCACGCTGGGCAACGATCTGATTGAAGCCGCTGACCGGATTGAAGCGCAGGCGAAAGAGATCGAGAAGCTGCGGGCACAGCTGCCCCGCTGGATCCCGGTGGAGGAGCGGCTGCCTGAATATGGCGTCAGAGTTTTGGCAACCGATATGTACGAGGGAGATGACTATACCGGGATCTGGACACGGGAGGAATACAAGGACGATGCAGACGGCTGCTGGTATGATGATCATGGCTGGTGGCATGCGAGTGATGACGCTACACACTGGATGCCGCTGCCGAAGGCACCGGAGGTGAAATGATGAGAAATGTTAATTGCTTGAACTGCCGCTTTAGGCATGAGGATAACGGGAACTGTACTGAGGTCGGCGGGTTTTGCACGGCGGTCCCGGCGGCGTACTGCCCGTTACTGCGGGAATATTTGGACACGGGGTTGGAACCGGCGGTGTGCGCCAATTACAAGACCTTTGAGGATGAGGCTATCAGCAAGGGTGTGCCATTCAAGCGCATTGTTGCGCTGATGGAGGCCGACAGAGCCGGTCGGCTGGCGGTGCTGCCGTGCAAGGCGGGAGATACGGTGTATGAGGTTACAAGTCGAAAAACCATAAGCGAATACCGAGTAAAGGCAATTCGCGTGGAATTGTTTTGTACATTCATTGAATGGGATATTGTAGCCGGGTTTGTTGATAAATCCATTTTCGGCGTACCGGTTGATGAAATCGGCAAGACTGTGTTTCTTACCCGCAAGGAAGCGGAAACGGCGTTGGAGGCGATGAAAAATGGGTAAAGCTGTTATGCTGAGCATCCGCCCGAAGTGGTGCGCGAAAATCATCATTGGCAGAAAAACTATGGAATTGCGTAAGTCCGTGCCAAAACTGGAGGTACCGTTTAAGTGCTATATCTACTGCACAAGTGGTCATCCGTATATCTCCGTAAAGGGTGGAAATCTGGACAGGGATACCGTCCGGACCAATACGGTCGGCAGATGCAACGGCAAGGTTATCGGCGAGTTTGTGTGCGACTACATCCTACAACGATGTGAGATGGCAAATGCAGACATTGCCGAACAGCAATCCTGTGTTCGCCGCGAAGATATCTATTTCAAATATTCCGAAGAGGGAAAACACTATATTTACGGCTGGCATATCTCCGACCTGCGCATCTACGACGCGCCGCGCGAACTGAGCGAGTTCCGGCGTGCAACTGACCCGTGCGATTCTTGCCATGCAGAATACACATGGGAATGCACAGACTGCAAAAAATTGGGCGGTGACATTAAGCGCCCGCCCCAAAGCTGGTGCTATGTGGAGGATGGCTGACAATGGCTGACATTAAGACAAAACTGAATGTTGGAGATACCGTTTGGTGGGTGAATTGCTTCAACAAAGTGTACAAGGGGACAATCAAAGAAATTGTATGCTGCGACTATCAGGGCGCACTCTATTGCGGCATTTACAGCCCATCTTACAGACGGAATACAAATCCGGTCGTTCACTATTCTTCTGTTTTCGAGTCCAGAGAAGAGGCAAAAAAGTTTGCAAAGTATCAGGAAGAAAACCCTGACGATGTGTTTCCCAAGTGTATGGGGTGCCACTACAATGCGTTCAAGGAGGGCTGACAATGGCTGACCAAATGCAGTTATATGACACATCGGAGAAACAATCAAGTAACAACACAGGTAAAGCTAAACGGAAGTGGGAAAATGGTTTCCAGAGATGGAGCAACCGGCACAGTGCAGATGGTGGTAGCTCTTTTGGGTGCTGTGGATTCGGCAGTATGTGTGACTATTGTGAGGATAATTCGTATGGACGCCCGTGTGTCAGGTCGCTGAACGCCATGATCCGCGAAAAGCGTCTGAAAATCGATTACGAAAAGACTGGTTATGAAGAAGTATGGGAGGGGATTTTTGACAATGGCTGAATACATTGAGCGGGAAACTGCCGTAAGAGCGGTGATGATGGCAAAATGGGTGGACGGTTCCGACGGTGCCATGGCAATGGAGATTGTTGCCTCGCCAGCAGCCGCCGACGTTGCCCCGGTGGTGCATGGGCGGTGGATTCCGTTTCACAGCAAGATTTCGGGAGATATTCAGTATTGCTCCGCCTGCGAGATAGGGTTTGCTGCCAAAGCAGACTATTGCCCCCACTGCGGGGCCAAGATGGACGGAGGTGACAGCGATGCGGCTGATTGATGCAGACAAAATCCGGTGGAAATCATACCCTAATGATTACGGGGAAACAAATGATGACTATGTGGAAAAATGCGACATTGACAATATGCCGACAGTTGATGCCGTGCCAGTAGTTTATTGCAAAGACTGCAAACATCGGACGGAATTTGGCAACTGTGGACATCCGCGCCAACAGGGGATTTTGCCCACTGCTTATCCATACGATTTTTGCAGCTACGGCGAGAGAAAGGATGGCGGAGATCATCCGGGACCGTATGACCCTGATCCCATTCCCGGATCGGTATCCAAACGCGAAAAAGATCAAATACGGGAGGTAAGGTATGGCTGATCCGTTTGTGTGCGTCAGGCAGCGGGCGGGGCCGTTGGTCAAGGCGCTGGTGACGGACAACTATGGATATCTCCGTCGCTACGGACCAGGGGCGGTGCGGGGCCGGTGCGGGCCGGCCCTCAGCCGCACCAGCCTGGACAAGCTGGAGTTGCGTCTGGCATTGTTTGGCTACGACGGCATTTTTTACAGCCTCAACTTTGACAATGCCCATCTTCCGGCTAACTGGGCCGGTGTAGAGCGCGTGTGGGATGCCTTCCTCAAGCGGCTCCGGAGATGGAGCCGCAAGCCTGTAGAGTTCTACGTTTATCGGATGGAGGGCTTACACGGCGACCACCGTTACCACATCCACGCATTTTTGCGTGACCAAGATTTTCCACCTGCCGTGGTGCAATACCTCTGGACCTGGGGCAGCGCCTACGATGTGCGCTGGGACCGGGCGCGGGTGCTGTCAGAGGGCGGCTACCGTGGGCTGGCGATCTATTTTACGAAAGAGGTCCCGGAGGTGGGACGCCACCCGTGGGGCTGCTCCAGGGCGCTGAGTAAGTACATCCCGCCTCCGGAGGTAACCACCTGCAAGAGCGGCATTGTGCGGCTGCCCAAGGGAGCCACGCCGCTGCCCATGCAGGGCCGGGACCGGCCGCAGCTGGGAGACTGGGGGCTATACGGCTACAGCCGGTATCTGCTCCCGGAAAAATAGCGCTTTTGTTTTAATAACAATGTTTAGTATATCTATCTATAGATAGCGTATCCTCTTGAAACCTACGGAATATCTACGGACAACCGCAAGAAAGTGAGGGAAAAGCCTTGATTCCAGCCAGAAACGGTGATAAAATAAGCACAAAGGACGGATGGTTAACTTGCCCGATCTGCAAGCGCAACCACCGACTGCTGAGGATCACAGACGCCACCAGAGCGAGGGGCCTGCCGGTCTACTGCCGGACATGCCACAGCGAGGTGATCCTGGATATCGACGAAGGCCAGAGCGTTAAACGCCAGAGCCAATGACTCCCCGGAGGGGGCGTTGTTGGGTCTGGCGTTTTTGTTTTTACCCGGAGGTGATAGCCCGTGGCAACAAAGCCGCTGAGGCCGTGTTTATACCCAGGCTGCTATCGGCTGGTGCCCGGCGGGTACTGCGCAGAGCACCAGCCGAAGCCCAAGGAGCGGAGCCAGGAGGCGCAGGCCTGGCGCTGGATGTACGGGACGCAGGACTGGAAGACGCTGCGCAGTGAGCAGCTCCTTCGGGAGCCGTGGTGCCGTGAGTGTGCCAAGCACGGCATCCGGACGAGGGCCACGGACGTGGACCACATCCGGGATCACAAGGGCGACTGGGCTGTGTTCACGGATCCCGGCAACCTTCAGAGCCTTTGTCATCGCTGCCACAGCCGCAAAACTGCGGCGGAAATGCGCAAAAACAGGCCGCTTTGGCGGCGCTGATTGCGGCGGAAATCGGCGGACGCTTGGGCGCACGGAAGCCCAGGCCCGCGCTTGCGGGGTTCCTTGCACCCTCCCCCCGGCCGGTTGAAG
>ERZ1034925.161-NODE-161-length-36938-cov-40.449936_pt1 | contig 36938 bp, 42 predicted proteins | sample MGYA00520687_ERZ1034925 | MGnify/ENA primary metagenome ERZ1034925 (study PRJEB33766, sample SAMN09781758) | gut metagenome | biome: gut microbiome | host: Homo sapiens | place: Madagascar | study: EMG produced TPA metagenomics assembly of the PRJNA485056 data... | reverse complement strand
AGATTAAAAAAATAATATATAATATAATTGTAAATAAACAAAAGGGCAATACCCTAAGGAGTTAAAAATGAAAGTTAGTTGCGATTTCAGAATTGAAAAGGAAACGGAAAAGGCAGTATATGCCGAAGTAAAAATGGGCGAATGTCAGAATACTACAAAGTATAAATGGTTGCCGAAGTCTGCTTGCGATATACAGGAGTTCGTGCAAACAGTCAACGCTTTTAACGAGCCTAAAACATACGGGAAAAGAGTGATTGCTATTGAAGCGTGGCTCACGGCTAAAATAAGATAAACAATACCGAGTGGGGCGGTATATCCCCATAGAGGAGTTACGAAAATGAAAATCAATTGGTTCGATGAAGTAAAAACTATGTATGAGGCAGTTGTTTGGGAAGACGACAATGACCTATTGTTAGATGAAGACTACACAACAAAAGCAGAAGCATTTAATGCTGTGAAGAAGTTCAAAAAGAGTTACAAAGGCAAAGGCAAACTTGAATGCTATGTAAGATTTTTCGACTTTGAAAATGACTGGATACAAGATTACAATTTATAAGGAGTTAAGAAAATGACAAGACAAGAAATGATTAAATTGTTAAAAATGGTAAAAACTGCAATCGCTGAAGATACGAATAACGAATTAGCAGGGCATTCAATAGAGAAAGCATATTTTGCTATTGATGGCGTAATCGAAACGTTGGAAGAAGGCGAAGAATAAAAGGAGAAATACTATGCTTAAAATTGGTAGTAGAGTTAAGGTAAAAGAACAGTATTCTGAAATGTATCCGAATGTTGGTATTATTTCTTATATAACACCATATAATTATTATGTAACATTTCCAGAAGATTTTACGGTAGATGTGCCGTTTAAACAGTCCAATTTAATTGAATTATGAAATCTTTATATTTACAAGAATTTATGGTAGATAATAATTGTACGCTGTGTGAAGCGATAAATTCGTACACGCAAGTGTGCAAAAACTTATCTACTTATTTATCCACAATGTTAAATAAGTCAGTCGTTATAACGCCGGTATTTAAGAAATTAGATAAAGGGATAGTTGTAGGGGCACAACATTGGCAAGACGGCATAATGATAAAAGAATATTTCCATTATGACTTCTGTAAAGAAGCAATGGAAAAAGAAATATATAAATTTATACAGGAGAACAAATAAAATGAAATTAGCAGACAGACAAGCAAAATTAGACGCCCACAAATGGGAAATGAGCCAAAAAGCAGGACACGATACTTGTGGAGAATACGATTTCTGTACATATTGTAAAGGCGAAGAAGAATTCCCTTGTGCAAGGGCGTATGACAGATTTGACAGAGAATTAAGGTCGACTTCTGCGTACAGAAAAGATAAGAAAAAGAAATAATATTTAATTTATAATAATTCTTATATAATAATTTTATAAAAAGGAAATACTATGATACAATATACGAGCAGAGTAGAAACATATACTAACTTCGGCGAGGATATAAAAAGAAATTGTGAACATCTTATAAAACTCGCTGAACAAGTAGATTTAGTACTAAATACATATTCAACTGATGTACAAGATATAGATGCACAAAATCAAGCGCATCAGATGTATTTAGCATTAAATCACGAAGTAAAAGAACTCGCAACTATATTAAATAGTATAAATGATGAAAATAGTCGACTCGATAGACTTTCAAATACAATAATACAAAGGGAAAGGCAATGAAAACTTATAAGATAACCAGAGGCAATAAACAGTATGTAATAAAAGCAAAAGACCATTATTCCGCAGTTGCTAAATTACACACTATCTTGAAAGACCAAAAACAAGTCGCTAAATTTACAAAGTCTAATAACGGCGATGTAGCGGAAGGGTTTATAATGGAAACCAATAAAGGTTATACATTTACATCTCCTCAAAATCCAAAAGACGATAAAGATTTTTCAACTCAGAAATTAGCAGAAATTCACGCTAATAAATTGGGGTATGTTAAAGACAGTAAACCTATAGAAGATGATAGGTTATCCCCTATGACGTACAAAAAGTTAAAGGAAATGGGTTACAATTCAGACAAATGGCAAAATCTCACACAAGAGGAAGCAAACAAAATCGTTGCTAAATCAGAGACAAGTTCTAAACCCAAAACTGAAACACCTAAACAAGAAACTAAACAATCAAAAAATAATTTGGGTGCTGTTAAAAGCGAACTCGGTAACACTATAAGTCCTGAGTTAGTTAAAAAATATCCTAATTTGCATAAAGACTTAGGTAATTTAGCATCTGCTAATAGAGCAGTACGGTCATTATACAATTCTAATAATGTAGAAGATAGAGAAAGAGGGTATGCATTAAGTAACAAAATTGCAGCCTATTTAGATAAGCATTATCCGGATACATTAGGAGATAATTTAGGTGCAGATTCACTTTTAGATGCTATTGGTGATGAAGATAAGTTTGAAAAAGTATTTTTGGATATTCTTGAAAATGGTAAACCAAAAGATGCACCAGAAGAAACAGAATCTACTCAACCGGAAGAAGGTCCAAGTAAAGAATTACAAAAACTTCTTATTCATAAACCTACTGCTAATTTCGAAGCAGCTATTAAGCATACACAAGCATTATGGAACCAGATAAATAAAGATATTGCAAAACGTGGTTCAAACATTGCTAAAGCAAGTGATGGTAGTGATTATACATTTGATATAACTGATGGTTCCAGTTATTCAAAAGCGTACAAAGCGGCATTGGCTGGTGCGCCTGTAAAAGTAAATGGATACGAAGCAAAGATTGAAAATCTTACACCTGATGAATATCTAAAAGCGTGTGCAAAACAAAAAGGACAAACTGTTGAGCAACTTGTTAAAGACCGTAAAGATAAGAGTTATACAAATTTAGTTAAAGAATTAGGTAAATCTAAAACTATAAATAATTCTATTTGGTTAGATAAGTCGTCAAATCAACAAGAAGGTATTCACAGAGCAATGGCTCTTAAAAAATTAGGTGTAAAAACTATTCCTACCTTAGTGGTATCAAATAAACGGGTACCCTATAACCAGAGCGATAAGTATTTATCTTTTAATAAATAAAAAAACATTTATCAAATACAGAATAAAATATATATTGATTCCTTTGATTTAATACAATATATTTGTATAACTAATCAAAGGAATTTTTTTATGCCAACGACGATAAATTTAAGAGAAGCCAAAATGTGGCAAATGAAAAAGTCGTTATATGCTTTTTTATGTGAAATGTGGGACGCATACGAAACGGCTCAGTATAGTGATATTTGGCTTATGGAATATCTATGTGAGTGCTTCCAGTATTCTGTGAAGCATTTTTTGCCGAATTATGTTTGGCGAGATTGGATAACAGACGACGAATATAACTATATAAAAGAAAAATCTCACGGGGAGTGTCCTGTTAGAGATAAACTTATAAATGGCGAACACGTTCATAACCACGATTGGAATATGCCACCTCGTCATTCAAAAAGTTCTATATTAAATATTTGTGGACCTGTTTGGTTAGGACTTAACTCACCTATATCCGTTGCAAGTGTATCCCATACAGAACGCTTGTCAACAGAAATGAATACGAAACGCCAAAAATTATTGGAAAGTGATAAATTTAAGTATTATTTTACAGACAGCGCAAATAGACTTAAAAATTCAACTGCTTCAATGATTAGACTTAACAGTGGTTCTATATTTTATTCTGTATGTCAATCATCTTTCACTGGTTTTGGTGCTGATGTTATTATAGCGGACGACTTAACTTCTGCTGATAATGCAAGAAAAGACGGGCAAGTATTAAGAAATAGCATAGACTTTTTTAGAAAAACACTTCCAACCCGACTTAACACGAAGAAAACAGGCGTAATATGGCATATAGAACAAAGGATTGCACGAGGCGATGTAAGTGGTTACATACAAGAAGATAAAGATTTATCACGAGTATATAGTCATACAGAAATACAAGCAATAGCAACTGACGATAGAGTTTTAATATATCCGTGTAGTGGAAAAGTTAAAATAATTAAAAAAGGTGAAAAATTATGGCCTGAAAGATTTGGAGATTATTCTACTGCTAAAATGGAAATGGGTATAGATGAATTTAATACTCAATATCAACAGGACGCAGGAGCGAGTGCAAGTAACATTGTTAAAGAGCAATATATACATTATATAAGTGAAGAAGAATTTAGACGTGATTATAAACCTATGGCAGAATTCCACTATGGTTCACACGACTGCCCGGTAAAGGATAAAGAAATAAATGACTACCACGGGTTCGCAGAAGGATACGGTAGAGGTAATGAATTAGTAATATGTGAAGCGTGGCAAGAACATTTAGGGTATATAAAAGAAAAAGAACTATTAGTGAGTCTTGAAAATATAGACCCGGCAATAATACAAATAGTTGAAGATAAAGCAAATGGTGGTGCATTATTACAAGATTTATCTTCTCAACTTGCAGGCTTAGCACCTTTTAATCCCGGAACAGACAGTAAATCTCAAAGGCTGTCAATAGCATCAACATATATGCAAAATGGAGCGGTAAGGTTTGTTAAATCCGATAAAACCTCAGAAGCAATAAGTAGTTTATTAAAATTTCCATTTTTAGTTCACGACGATGTTGTAGATGCTATAAGTCAAATGATTATATACCATTTCACAAGTAGACGAATGGGTATATATACAAATAGTTTCACTTATCAAAATATAATACCAGATAGTGTTAGAGATAATTCACAATATTTGGAATACGGTGCAACTATTAACGGAGATACGATAAAGGTACTTGGCATAAATAGAATGTTTGATAGAGACGAATATGTCGTCGAAAAAGAATATATATTTATAGGTATAAATAAATTTGAGCAGTGGGCAAAAGAATTAAGAGGAAATTTATTATTAGATTGTAGTTATGAAAATAGATTATTTAATTTAGTTGATAAAAATTCTGTATTTATGACTAAATTTAATGACACAGATACGGACAAATCTTTCCAACTTGTTAAATCTGGTTTTTATAATAAAAAGATTAAAATATGCAACAGTTGTTCACAAACAAAAAACGATATTGCTAAATTAAGAATAACCGAATCATCTCGCCGTAAAGGGACAGATGTGCAGGAAACATTAGACGAAGGAATGGCGGGTTGCGTAAGAGGTTTAGTAACATATTTCAAAGGTATAGGTGGACAGTGGTACTAAAAAATATAAATTATAATAAAATTTGATAAAATAGTTATGTAATTAAAATTAAGAGGTATATAATGAGCAAATATATTATTAGAAATGGAATACCCATTAGGCTTGAGGACAGTATTAACTTTGAAGCCTTAGATTATATAAGGCAAGAGAAAAAGTTATCTGATACTAAACAAGTTAAAGATACAAGTAAGGTAAAAGATGAATTATCTGAAAAGGATTCTAAAGAACTTGGTATTCGGGATATGATTGCTTTTACTCAGCAAAGAATTAGAAGTTTAATAAATGCTGAGTATGAAACAATAGACAGTTATACTTCCGCTATCACCGAATTTATGCGAAATTATAAAGAAACTAATGATGAATTATATAATCAATTAGCAATGGTATTAGCGGATATAAAGAAAGAAGAATTTCCTCACGTCGGTGAATTAAATAAATGTTTAAGTTTAATTGATGAAGAGGAAGGTAAATTATTTAATAAAGGCGTCAAAGAAGCGAAAAAGACAGTAGAAAAATCAATGGCGCCACAAGAACAAGAACAAGTGGAGGAATAATATAGAATGAAAGTATTTTCGTTATCGTCAGTAAGAGGTACATTGTATAATGAATATTATGGTCTTACAAGTTTTGGCGGTCAATCTTATATAAATTTAGGTGGCGGTCAAAAACAAATTGAAAAGATTAGTTATTCATATAGTACTGATATATTTAGTATGAGTTCTACTGCTGATGGCGGTGTAGTTGTTGCTCATAGTAATGATAGGTCTGGTACTATTTCAATACAATTACAACAAACATCACCACATATTAAAGTACTTACAGAATTTGCAAAATGGTGTTGGGCAAACCCAGACAAAGCAGAAAGTACATTAACAGTTACAGATGATACAGGTAACTTAGCATTTACTGCTACACAAGTATTTATTAAAGGCATACCTGACAATTCTGTAGGTTCAACAGCAACTGAGCGTACCTATACATTTTTGGCGGGTAATATAGAATCTCAGGAATCTAATATCGGCTGATAGGAGGAACAAAGAATGGTAGATATCAATAAACTTATAGATGTTAATTTTAATATTATAAGAGAAACAACTCCTATTGGCAGTTACAAGAAAGCATTATATTTTATGAATAAAACTGCTAATACTGTTTTTAATGGATATTGTACTTATCTGTTAAACAGTGACGGTTTAACCCGTCAACAGACAAATAAAAAAGATAATGCACCGTTGACAGTAGATACATTTAATAAGATAAACACAGATCTTGGTGATGCATTAAAAGAAACTAATGTAATTGCAAATCTGGGCAGATTCTTTAATTACGACGGGCAAGAGTTAATTATTGTATTATGTGATAATAAACTACCTACTGCAGATAATGTACAAGAGATTAAAAGAACTTTCCAAGATTTCATTTATTATACCATATCACAAGATATTTCTAATTCATTAACTGCTCAAAATATAGATGACCTTAACAAAGATGTTTCTGCTCCTTATACGGTACGATTATGTTTAACTGTAAAAAACGGGCAAGATAGCAAATTAGCACAAGTTACAAATAATAATGTATTTATTAAATTAGTAGATACCAAAGTTAAAACAGATGATGCTTTATCTTTCTTAGCGTTTACAACTCAAATAAGACTTGACGGATTTAATACTATTGAAGATTATTGCTATACAGATGAAGGGGGATTAACGGTTATAGACAGTAAAGATGATTATACTACTTGGATTACTAAATATAATTTCGTTGATAAGGTTGGCAATAAGGTACTTAACTTCGGCGGAAATTTATATAATGGAACATCTATTGATAGCGACTTTGGTGTAACTTGTATAGAAAACGATATTGCGTATGCTTTATTAGATATAGTAACAAGTAAGATTCGTATTACTCCAACGGCACAAACAAGGGTTGTTACGGCAATAAACACTGTTCTTAACAGATATATTAACAACGGTTTAATACTGTCTAATTCCGTTTATAGCGGGGAAGATATGTTTATTAAATATAATGAAAAAACATATTCTATAATCCATAAAGGAACAACTTTATTAAATGGTTATTATGTATTTACAGTTCCTGTAAGTGCAATATCTGTAGATGATAAACAAAATAAAAAATTCACACCGATTATCGTAGTCATTATGACTTCGGCAGGAGCAAGAACAATAAGCGTATCTGGTTACGCATATTAAGAAGATAAATGGACAGGCTCAAAAAGAACACTTTAATAGACAATATTGAAATATCCATCAGTGACGCTGCACCTAAGATGCCAACTGATATAAGTAAAGCATCAGTAGAGCAACGCATTAAAATGGCTACAAAGTTAATGGACGACGCATTAGGTATGTCCGTTAGCAATGGCGTGAGCGTTAAAGATGGGTCTTTCAATAATAGTCGACTTAAATTAGGTATAAGTGATATAAACCTTAACAGTGGCGAATACTTCACTGATATGATTACATTTGATAGAATGACAATCATAGAATTATATCACGGAAACTGGATATTTAGAAGAATAATTGACAGGGTTGCACAAGATATGTGGTCACACGGTATAGCAATTAAAAGTGACGCCGACCCGGTCGAATTAGAAAATGTTTACAAAAGATTAAATAGATTAAACAGTCAACTTATTTATGGACGAGAGCAAGCAAGGTTATTTGGTGGTGCTGCCTCTCTTATTATGGTTGACGATGGTGAAGAAGATTTATCAAAACCATTAAATATAAATAATATAAAACCACATTCCCCTATAAGATTATATACAACAGATAGATGGTACGGGTTAGAAACAAGTACTGAATTAGTAACTAATTTCAAGAGTGTTGACTTTAACACACCTAAATATTATACCTTCTATTTAGATAACGGTGATTCTAAACGGTCTACACAGTTCACAAGAGTACATCATAGCAGAGTACTTCGTCATACAAATAGACGAACTGTAAGAATGATGGAAGATAGACTTATGGGCTGGGGATTAAGTGAATTAGAGCATATTTATCAAACACTTCTTGCTCATACCACAATGAATATGTCTTCTGTATCACTTGTTGGTAAATCATTACTTGAAATTGTTAAGGTTTCGGGTATGAGAGGTATGATGAGTGGACTCAGTATGGGTAACAGTGGAGCACAAGCACAATTAGGCGCTCAGTTGTCTGCAATAAATAATTATAGAAATATAAATGATTTAGTTTTAATTGATAAAGATGACGAATATGACAGAAAAGAACTTCAATTAAATGGATTAAATGATTTATTACAAAACGAACAAGAACTTATTGCAGGTGCTGCTGAAATGCCACAAGTTTTAATTTACGGACAAACTAAAAATGGTTTAGGCGATAATGCAACTGAAATGGTATTCTACGCACAAACAATTCTTGGAAAACAAGAAGCAGAGTTAAGAGTAGAATTAGATAAATTATTACCCATAATATTTAAGGTAGAAGGTTTAGAAATACCAAGAGATTTAGACTATGATTTCAATAGTATAAATGATATGGAACCTGACGCAAAAGTAAATCTTATAAATAGTGTAGCAGGGGCTATAAATACTCTTACCGAAGCAGGGTTAATGACAAAAGAAACCGGATTAGCAGAATTGAAGCAATATTCGGCTATAACTGGATTTGGTGCTAACTTAGCAGAAAGAGATTTAGAGTTAGCAAAACAAATGGACCAGCAGTCAGGTGAAGAAGAAGATGAATTGAGTGGAATGAATTTAGGTAGTAATGAACCACAAGTTGGGGAAGAACAACCTGAAGATAATTTAACTGATGACTATGCGGAAGTAAAAGAAAAAGTACTTAAAAATAAATTCTTTGATAGGAAAAAGCGTAAATGATAAAACAATATAGAGTTAAAATAAATGATAGAAATTTTATCGTTAAGGCTGAGAATCAACGACAGGCAGTACTTAAAGTTAAAGCAGTAATAAGAGATAACATAGGCATACCTTCTTGGTTTATGCAAAAAAGTTTAACAAGAGACCAGTTAAATGCTATCAAATTCGAGACGTTACAAAAAGTCGGTGAGACGGATAAAGCCATAAAAGTTAAATGGAACACGGATTACGGTTCAATTCAGTTATGGGTTCCAAAATCAATTCTTATATCCGAGGAACAAGCAAAAGCAGAAGCAAGGCAAGAAGCAGATAGATTACTTAAAAAATTTAGTGAAGGTTCAGAAAGGTATGAAAAAATGATTAACTTTGCTAAACAACACGGTTTACCAGTAAGAAATAAAATGCGAAAAGAAACTGTTTTAAGTATGATAGAAAAAGCAGGTCTTAAATACGATTATTATAAATAAGGAGAATCTTATATATGAAGTTAATGAAAACAACACGAAGCGAAGGTGAATTCTTAACTCGTTTTAGCACTGAATATAAAATGACTAAATCAAAAACACCTCAATTCGTTACAATATTAGTACCAGATGAACAAGCACAACTTATGCAAAGAGTTGGTATAAATGATTTTATAGCAGGTGATTCTGTAGAAGATGTTATGACATCTGTAAAAGTTTACAAATTAGACCCTGCTAATGTGCCACAAGATGCGAATAAAGTAAGTTGTGCTAAGAACCAAACTGTTGTAACTGTTTCTAATGGACAAGATGAAAATCAGTTTAAGATTTATGCACCGTTAGATAAAATGGTTAAGTTTAACAGTACTAACCCTAATCAAGGCGAACATTATTGGATAGGTATTGCAGTTCAAACAGGAGAGGCATCAATAACAAGCCTTAAATGGAATGGAACGCAATTAACCGCTTTAGATGTTGCAGACGCTAATTCAGTTAAATTACCTACAGGTAGTATTATTTTATGGTTACCAGGTGAAACAACCGGCACAGCGTCAGCAGTCGTTTCTAAAGGGGATAAATCAACCGTATTGGTATTTGAATTCATACATTAAGAGGAATATATGAGAGAATTTAGAATTAAAGTAAATAATGAAAAAACCTATGTAGTTAAAGCAAATGATTATAATCAAGCCGTTAAAACTTTACATAGTAAATTAAGAGATTTTGATGATACTAAAAAGAATATAAATGTTGTTAGAGAATTTATAACTAACAATGGCGGTAAATTTAGTAAATCAAAAGATGCTGATGCTATACTCGATTTTATTTACAAAAAGACCGGCGTTAAAAATGCTGACTACGGTGATGTCTTATATATAGTTAGAAACTACACTAATGTAAAAGTAGAAGATAACGCAGTAAATGATTCTATCAGTAAGTATAATGGTGAAGATGCAATAAAAACTAATGGTTTTGTAAAAATAAAAGAAGATGGCGATTGGACCTCTTATAAATATAACGGAAGTAGTGATTTTGATGATGCTGTTTTCAAAATTCATCAATATAATCCGAGTTTAATTGCTTTCATCAGCAACGGAAATAAAACTATAACTGTAAGAAATAAATATCTTAACGACGCTGATAATACTGCACAAGGTGAAATAGAAGTTTTGAAATCTTTCGGATTTGATTATAAAGATGGAAAATGGGTAAAAGAATCTAACAGTAACGATATTATTGTACAGCCTGATTATCACTATGTTTCTATAATAGGACCTGGTGATACGGAAAAACACTGTAAGAAATATCAATATCAGTCCGCAGGTATGCTTAAAAAAATAATAACATCGAATATTAAAGATTATTCTATAAAAGATGCAGGTGAAGAGATAAGATATCTTGAAGGAATGAAATTTAATGGTATTCCATATACAGGTTGGGCAGTACAACATTGGACAGATGGATATTATACATTTGATGGTAAAAAACCTTATATTCCTTCTGGTGGCCGAGACGCGTTATTATCTATATTTAAGCAAGGTGGGTTTATAGGACAATGGAAAGGTATAAAACCCGATAAAGGTTTTGAAAGTTATTTTAGACATTCGACAGCAGTTCCTGCAAAGGATAAACTTATAGAATCGGGGAGTAAAGAAGCATTAAGTAAAAATACTGTAACTGAAATAAAATCAGGTAAAGACCCAAAACAAGCAGCCGCTATTGCGTATAGTGTACAAAGAGAAAATGATTCTAATATAACAGATGCTGACCCGGTAAAAGTAGAAAAGATTATTAGAAAAGAAAAGAGTGCATTAGGTATAACTTATTATCTTTTCCAAACAAAATCTAACAGTGGCGCTACAATATATTATGAAGTAACTGATAAACATTATCACGGAGAACCTACTTATTCTGGCGGTGGTATAATATCGTTCTCATTAAAAACTGCTAATGATAGTTTGGATAGTCATTTATTGTCGGATAAACTCAAAGCAAAATATGGTGAGAAAGAAGGAACAAAGAGATATTTACGTGGCGAGAATGATAGTGCTATACACGATATGGCTGAAACAGATATGTCAATGCTACAAAAAGCAACAAGAGTTCCTGCACATAATATTTATCATAACCGTATATCTTACGATGACCTTAAAAGAACAATAAATAAGGTTATGGAGGAAGGTAATGATAAAGACGTTGTTAATATACTTATCGGTCAATTAGCGGAATTAAAAAAAGACTATGAGACAGATATCAATAATTCTAAGTTAGATAAAGAAGAAACTAAACGGCACTATAACGAATATAAAAGACTTGTTAATAATTATAAAAACAGTCAAATATCAAAAGAATATACAAAGGCTGTAAACAATTTCTTATCCGCAATAAAAGATTCTAATAATATTAAAAATCGTAAATCTTATACAATAAAGGTAGGAGATAAACAATACAAAGTATTTGCGGAATCTGAAAGTGAAGCAATAGATAAATATATTAAAAGTAAGAAATAATGATGACAATAGAAGACTTAAAAATTAACATTGATAATTGTGTTAAGTATAGTAAAGATAAGTACGGAGAGCAGGAAGATTTAAGTCCTGCTCAATGGCTTACCTTAATCGCAGAAGAATTTGGCGAATTTGCACAAGAAATAAACGATAATAATTTAGGTAACAATTTCATAGAAGAAGGTTGTCAAGTATGTGCAACTACTTTATGTGCTATGGAGCAAATATTTAATAATTCAACTAAGGTTATGGATAAGAAATTTGTAATTAAGAAAAATGATAAGAAATATGTAGTTTATGCTACAGATGCTGAAACGGCAAAGCAAAAATTAGAAGTTAAAATAAATCCAGATAGAGTTGTAGAAGTAGCAGATGATTTTAAGTCCGGCAATTTACAACAAGTTAAAGAAGCCACAAGATATTTGGAAAATGGCGTATCCGAATTAAAAAGATATTCAAATAGTAATGATGGTTTAACAGAATGTTTTAATATTATTTCTGAACTTAAAGAAAGATTAGAATCTGTACTTAACCGAATGAAATAAGATAAATGAAAAAGAAACTTACACCGAGTTTTCTTTTACGCAAACGAAAACGACTAAAACCTAATCAGACCGCTGCAGTTAAATTTTTCAATTACTTAAAGAAAGAATTAACTAAGCAACTGAACCTTAAAAAAGATTCTACCATAGAAGACGCATTAGATAAACTTCTAAAGGTAGATTTCACAGGGATTAAAAAACATATTAACAGATTAGGTTTATACGTTCTAAAAAAGAATAGAGAAGGCTTTGCAAATATTCTTGAGTCTTTAACAATAGGCTTAGCACAACAAAATATACAAAAACAAAAACAACGAGAAGAAGAATTATTCAAACAAGCATTACCAAGCCTAATTAAAGAAACTAAGATATATCAACCTTTTTTGGATAAGTTTAATGAGAATATGTCGCTCATAAAAAACTTACCGACAGATGTTGAAAGAGAACTTAAAAAAGCATACCTTAAAGGCGAAGGATTCCGTGGTCATGATATAGAAGACTATATTACTGAAAAAATGGGTAAACGAGCAAAACTCATTATCCGAACGGAAAGTGCTAAATTAAATTCTGCATTAACAGAAGTACGAGCAAAGAGTTTAGATATTAACTGTTATATGTGGAGTACAAGTCAAGATGCAAGGGTAAGACCAAGTCATAAGTTAATGAATAATGTATTAGTATTCTTTAATGATACTCCTATTCTTGACGGAATGAAAGGTAATGCAGGGGAAACACCTAACTGCCGTTGTATTGAATTACCTGTATTTGGAATAGATGATATATCGTTTCCGGTTAAGGTAGCAGAAAGGTTAGTAGTAGATAGTAAATATAATAAATCTACTAAACGGTCAAACGCAATAATAAAAAGCGGTAAAATCGCTATTTATAATAAAAAAGAATTTATAGAAAAATACGGAAATAATTTCCATTGAGAGGTATTAAATGAAAAAATTCAAAATTACACAAGGTGATAGGGTTTATATAGTTGACGCAAAAAGTCACATAGATGCTATTAACAAAGTTAAGTCAATTAAAGATAGCGGAATAATTTATGGTACACTTTTTATTAACTTAACTTCTCCTAATGAATTAACGGTGTCAAAGATAGTACAGGAAGTAAAAAACAAAATAGGAAATAATAAAATTGCAGAAATTAGAGGTGGCTCGTTTACACCCGTATCGGAACATAGTGATGGGCGTCTTGACTTAGATTTTAAGGAATTCAAGAATAATGAATGGGGAACAAATCATATCACACTTACGGTGCGGCCTTCGTTACCTTTTCTTATGAAAACAATGAAAGATGACCCTAAAAGTGCGTATAAATTAAGGGCAGAATTAAATAACAAATTAAAACAATTTGCTAATAAAACAATTTATTCTAATAAATCTTTTACTATGGATTCTGCAATAAATGATATAAAATTTGCTGTTAAAAGTGAATCCATAAGACCCAGAGATTCTATATCTCAATGGAAACCGGGTATGAGTGAAATCGGTTTATTCCAAATATCCTATAAAAAAGGAACAGTAAACCAAAGCATACTTGTTAAAGCAGCAACAAAAGAAGATGCTATAAATAAATTTACAAAACATAAACCTGATGCAGAAGTAATTGGCGTTAATGAATATCCTAACCCTCATTTCGGCGAACCTATTTTAGATTCTAAGATAAAAGACGAAGATTATTCTAAATATTTGTCTATTGTAAAACAACTCGAAAAACTTGTAGACCCTGCTAATAGAGCATTACAACAAAAAATTGAAAAATATGGCGTAACTAAACAAGATATAAGAAATAATTCTCCAAAATATAGAGATGTATGTAGAGAAATACCAGAATTAAAAGTGTGGGCAAAGTTAATTATGCAGTTACCCGGAGTATTACAAGGCACTATGCCTGCGTACCCGAGTCAAGAAAGTGTAGATAAACTTAAAAAAGTAGTAATTAATGGTAAAGCATTTGATTCTTCTATTAAAGATTCTTACTGGCCTTATATTATGGCGCCGATGAGAACTCCTGGAGACAAGGACCTTGACCTATTAAGAAAACTTATGTCGTCATATTATGACACTATATATCAAGATGTATATAATATTCGTAAGGCGTTTGCGAAAACAACGAATAAACGTGTAGCAATCAATATGGCTAAAGATATGCCAGAATATGCGAAGTTTATTAGAACACTTGATTCTGTGGATAAAGACTGGAATGCTGTAATACGTAAATATCCCAGACTTAAAAAATTTTATATAAATACTACTGGCGCAGAAAGACTTTTATACGGTTATTATCCAACTACTAAAGATTTTGTAGATGAAATTACCCCAGTAATAAAAGAAGACTGGTAAAAATATTTTACACACAGAACACGAAGTACAGATGTTGTCGCAAGTAACATTAAAATAATAAATAAAAATTGATTTATATATAATAATTTATGTAACAGGGTAGATATTAACTAAATACCGTTAAATATTTCTTAAAGCGTGTTTTTATAGCCATTGGAACAAAAACAATCAACCAAGTTATATGTTAATATTTACCCTGCCTATATAGAAAGGAATATATGAGAATTATTGATAACAGATTAACATTTGGGCATAAGATAACTCCTCGTATCTGGGAGGATAATTCGGGTTATCTTATTTGTTATGACTGCATACTTGCAAGAACAGGTAGTTATGACTATTTGGAAAGTGAAATAATGCAAGACGGTGACCCAAATAAAATTGTAAAAGTATATAGAACTCCTGAAGAAGTATTTAGCCCTGAGGCCATTGCTTCTTTTGAGAATAAACCATTTTGTAACGAACACCCACAAGACGATGTAACACCGGAGAATTATAAAGACTTAATGGTAGGTACCATTAGGAATATTAGAAGGGGTACAGGTGATTTAGAAAACTGTTTAGTTGGCGATGTAATAGTTTTTGACCCCGAAGTGCAAGAGTTAATTAAAAGCGGTGAAAAAAGAGAATTGTCGTTAGGTTATAATACAGATATAATACAAGACCAGTCAGGTCGATATGTGATGACTAATATAAGAGGAAATCACTTAGCACTTGTTGACAGTGGTAGGGCAGGGTGTGCTACTATTAGAGATAGTGCAAAATCATTAAATAAATTAGGAGGACAAAACGGAATGAAGAATATCCGTAATGGCAAAAAATTCAAGTATAAGATGCTTGATGAGGACGTTTACGAAGTAGTAGATGCAGAGCCTGAAGAAGAACTTGATGTCATAGAAGATGATGATATTTCGACTGAAGAAGCACCTGCACCTGTTACAGAAGAGCCTGTCCACGATGACGACGATAAAATGAGTCAAGTTTTGGATATGCTCACTAAAATTTGTGAACATTTAGGTATTGGTGCTGATGAAGCAGAACCCGTTGTTGACGAAGATGTACCTGAGGAAGTTGAAGAAGAAATCGTAACTGACGATGAAATTCCTATGGAAGAAGATGCGCCGGTAGAAGATGAAGATGATACTTTTGAAGTTGAAGAAATTGAAGACGACGACGAAGAATTAGAACCTATTGAAGAAAACAAAGCAATGGACGCAGATGCTTGCTTACCTAAGATGGACGAAGGTATGAAAAAAGATGCTGCTCCTAAAAAGAAGAGTGGTTCGGTGAAGGCATATTCTAAATTTGCAGCAGTTAAAGATTCGGCTCCTGTTGTAACAGCAGAAGATGTACAAAAATCGTTCCAAGACCGTTATAATAGAGCGGCTAAGAATTAAATAATTTGGAGGAATAAAAATAATGGCAAGAATTTTCGGTAAAGACGGTTATCAGCGTTTATTGCTTGGCCGTGAAATAAATATCAACGATATTAGAACTCGTACTTGCACTATCGCTAAAACAGATACGTCGAGTAACGCAGTAGCAGGTGTTATGGGTGGTGAACTTTTAGTTTACACTGACAGAACACAAGTATATGCTCCGGCATCGAAGGCAGACGACAAAGTTGCTGGTATTTGCTTAGGTACTAATGTTAAACTTGACCCGTACTTTCCTGAATCGGCAGACGAAGTTAAGTTTATTGGTGGTGACGCTTGTGCTTGCGTTATTCAAGGCGATGTAGCAGTTAGGTTTGACAAAGATACGAATAGTGCAGGTGGCGCTCCGAAAGAAGGTGCTGCTGTTTATTATGATTTTAATAATAAAGCATTTACTACTTCCAGCACGGATACTATTGCTTGTACTAATATGGAATTTAGAGGGATTTCGGAAGGTAATGTAACCGTTGTCCGTGTCCGTTATTAAGAGGAGGAACTAAGATGGCAAATCAAATTTTTCAGCAAGTAAGCCTCAGAGATAGCACGGAAAGTATTGCGGCTACTCACGGCGAACAAAAACTTGGTATCAAATTAAGGGATTGGGCTCCTGCTGTATATCATCAGTTGTATAAAGACCCTGTTAAGGCACGTATTCACGATGCAAACTTTGCATTCGTTATGACAACCCTTAGCAAACTTCACAATAAACAATACCAACCGAAAGTCAACTACACTTACGCACAAGATATTCCTATCGATGTCGGTGGTGGAATGGTTGATTTCGTGGATTACTTCTCGGTAGAATGGGCAGGTCAACCCACTGAGGACCAAAACGTTATGGGCAATAACGTTAATATTATTCCTCGTGTTAATGCTAAACTCAATCATACGGCAGTTGAAGTTTACAACTTCGAAATTGCTTATGATATGAAGTTTATTGAAGTTGACAAACTCGAGAAGATTAGTTTCCAAAAAGCAGTTGAAGCAATTTATAAAGATGCTATTATGGCTGGTTGGGACCAGTTCTGTGACCGTATTGCTTATGAAGGTCGTGCAGGTGTTGATGGCTTTATTAACAACGCTAATGTTCCTGTAAATGAAATTCCCGCAGGTTCCAAAGATGCAACTAAATCTGGATTTGAGGGTATGACGGATGAAGAAATAGTAAGTTTCATTAACGGTGTTCTTAACCTTTATCTTACTAACACTAACCAGAACATTGAAATGTTACCGGATACATTGTTACTGCCTACGAAAGATGCTGCTATTCTTTCGAGCAGGTTTAGCGCATTATATACCGCGACATTACGTGAATTCATTATGAAACACAATATAGGTATTGATGAAGCAGTTGCTGCTGGTGTTAATAACTATGTTCTTAAAATTCGTGGTCGTGCAAGACTTAATGGTGTTGGTACTCACAATGCTGGCCGTATCATTGCTTACAAGTTTGATAAAGATTATGTCCGTATGGATATTCCTTATCCTATCCAGAGTTATTATACCGCTCCTAACATTGATAAAGCGTGCTATACAACATACTTTGTCGGTCAAGTATCTCGTATTCAACTTCCGTACAATGAGAACGCTGATACTTTTGGTGCTGTTTCGTATTGGGATTTCAATTCCACAACGGAAGGGCCATAATTTAACTAATTATTATTTCAACAGGGTGGCGTAAAAACCACCCTGTATAAAAAATTATTCAAAGGAGAATTTATAATATGGCAAATAGTAAATATATACCCGGTATGTACTTATGTGATAGAAGTATTACTGTTTATAAGAATTTAAGCTGTCAATCGCGTGTTGATGCAAACGGCAGAATAGAACAAACTTATGGTACTTGGTCAACAGACCCTACTAATATTATAGTATTTCATAAAGGTGAGAAAAAACAACTTACTGCTATGGATTTAGAAGTTAAAGGTATTAGGTCTTTAATTGACGAAGGTATCTTAGTAAGGACTTTGTAATATGATAATTGGACTTCCTAATCAAGTGAAACCGCCAAGGTACACTCTTAAAACATTTTGTAAATATATTCCTAAACTTAAAGAATGGGCGTGTAACCCTGATAATAAACTTATATTTAGAGAATTTGTTGATAAATGTAAAGCACAATTTAATTATAGTTATTGGTTAGAGGACTGGGGATTTGCGGTTTCGCTTGGGGTTGCCCATTATGCTTGTATAACTGACCCTTCGTTAGCACAATCGGTAGGTGCTGATTCTGTCGCAGGTGGTGTAATGACATCAAGACAAGTTGGAGGAATCAGTTATTCGTACGATACCTCTTTAACTATGGAACATAATCCAGGATATGAATTTTGGTATAAAACTGGTTATGGTACTGCATTAGTTCAGTTATCTCGTGCAAGAGGATGGTTCGGTATGTTAATATCAACCTAGAATTATTATGGCAGATATTATAGATATAAATGTACTTGTAGATAAATCATTTTTTAATGTTCCTGCAAATTACAATAAAAAAGTAATATACGGCATACCTAAGGATTCAAAAGTACGAAAAGCAAATTCAAAGTCAAAATCAGTAAAAAATTCTAAAAAATCTAAAACAGATATTCAACCTCAAACATCTATAAATAACGCCGAAGTTTTATGGCTTTTTGAACACGGTTCTGCTGCTAAAGATATTGACGGTAGACCTTTACTTGGTCCGGTTAGGGACAATAATATAGATATAATTCAAAAAAAGTTTTTCAGTAAAGTATTTGAATCCCTTATACAAGGTGACCAAGTTGCCGCTGATGAATATATGCAAAAATTAGCATTATTTATGGAACGGCAATGTAAAGCATATTTTGTATCCAGTGACCAGAATCCAAAATGGAAAGAAAATGCAAATTCTACGATTAGGGCTTGGGCAAAAGATGTAATGAAAAAGAATAAATCTATTACTGCTGACGAGGCAGTTGAAAAAACAGTTGGTATCTGGACAGGTCAGATGAGAAGCGCATTACGAGGACTTGTCGTTGAAGATAAAGACTAAACCCGAAAATCTGTATTCTAACAGACTTTTATCAATGCTTAATATAAATAATTAACCCATTGGTAAATGTGTGTTAGAGTTAAATATATAATGAAATAAAGGTATTATAATGTCATTAGATAAATCGATTATTTGGACAAGGGAACAATATGAAGATTTCTTTCAAAGTTTAACAAGAAAACTCTTGCCAAAATTTAATAAAAAGAATATAAGGCCTGCTTACCAAAATGTTGGTGGTTACACAGCAAAAAATATTATTAACCAACAATATGACGATGGAATGAGTGGGTTTTCTAATAAAGATGATTTTATTTATATTAAAGTACAATTTACGCCTGGTGACGAAAGTTATGTAGACGATAATGATGCAGTATATATGCAGAGATTTATTGATGTTACATATACTATATATGGAGAAAACAGTCCTACTATTGCTCTTACATTATTCTCTCTTTTAAGAACAAGTGCTATTTTAATGGAATTAGAAAAAGCAGGATTATTCTTTTATGGAACAAATAATGTAGAGTCGGCACGAGAAACAATAAACGGTCAATGGTGGGAAAGAAATGATTTTACATTTACTGTAAATGAATGTATTAAGGTTGAAAATCCAAATATACCACAGTTGGCAAAAGATATTGATGTGGAGGTGCTTGTCTTAAATGAATAATCAGTATATGCCTGATTTACAATCCCTTAGAATGGTACTTGATACTATGGGCGGAAAAATGTATAAAGTAATAAGGCAAGAAGTATATGATTTTAACGAATTTGGAAGAGTAGTACCTATATATACTGAACAACAAATATATGGTGTCTTGATTAAAAAAGCACCTACTTTTACAATGCAAAGTGAAGGATTAGGTGACAGGGTTGACGCAGAATATTCTTTCTCAGTTGTTTATCCCGATGTACTTAACTTAGGTGATACTATATTTAATGACGACGGAGAAGAATTGAGAGTTATGTCGCAGGAAGGTGTATTAGAATTCGGCGGTGCTGTTACTTATGGGCTTGTAAGAAAAGGTACTTATGATAAGATGAAAGACAGAAATTATATGCAATATAAATAAAATATAAAATATAATTAAATAAACAAAGGAGATTTTTCTTTATGGAAAAATATTGGGAACACGAAATCACAGATTTATATGAAGGAATATCTTTCAAATTTGATAAGATAAATCCTATTGACCATATAAATTTAGTAACATTTGACACAAAGGGCTTATCTAAAGATGTAGATAATGGACCCGACAAAGCAAGTGCTGATTTTATTAAAGCGTGCTTTAAGTACATTAAATGGAATAAAGGTAGTGGGTGGTTTAATGTACTTGACGATGTAGGTAATGCAAGATTACCGGAATTAGATGAACACCCGTCTTTATTGTTAGATTTATTTATAAAATTTAGAACAGAGGTATTATTTCCCGTTTTTATCGAATCCAAAACATTCCAAGATATACTTCAAACAAAATAGAAGAAAGTTCTTATTTAGAACCAGTTAATGTTCCTATTTGGTTATATGGAATAATTGCATCTGGGCTGGCGACATATAAGGAAATAAAATTTGATTTAGATATTGAGAGTGTTTTGGATATACTTGAAATAGTATGTGTTAAATGCGGAAATGAACAGATGGTTATGGATTTAGCACAACAGAAGGTTGATAATGGCAAATAGTTTTTTACAAGAGTATGTTTTTTCTTTAATACCAAAAGTTGATAGTTCGGCATTAAAGGGTGCATCTAAACAGATTGCAACTAAGATTTCTGAATCAATGCAATCTTCTGCACAATCTTTTTATAATGAACTAAACAAAGAAGAAAACGTTAAGGGACTAAAAAGTCAGATTGAGTTAATTGAAAGATACAAGGAACAAGGTGGTCAATTAACTCTTGAAGAGTATAAAAAATATGAGTCGTTAAAGAAACAGGTAAGTACTATGGATATGACTCCAGGGGTACCTACTAAAACTGGTAAATTTGCTGTTATTGGCGTTAAACTAATAGAAAAAATAGCAGGTGCAATAACGGCTATAAACGCCTCTATAGAAGTTACACAAGCAGTAGAAGAGGTTGCAAAAAAGGTAGTAACACAAGTAACAAAGATAAGCAATCAATTTGTATCTTCACAGTCAATGTTTGTAGACAGAGATACCAGAAACATAATGGCTACCTTTGGTGTTAATGCCACAGGAGCACAAGGAATACAAGCAGCGTTAAGTGGTTCTGGTATGGACGTAAGTGATTTAGGTATCGCTACTGCTGGACAAAGAAAACTATTTAGCAGATTATATGGTGCCTATATTGAAGGGATAAATAAAATTGACCCAGAAAAATTAGAAGCGTTTAATGAAAATGTACAAGAATATCAAGCATTAAGAGAAGAATTCCATATAAAGGTACAAACTGCAATAATGAAGGTATTAGCAGAAAGTGATGCATTACCACGATTATTAGATACATTATCAAAAGGACTTGAATTAGTAGTAGATATTATGAGTTCACCCGGCGTAGCATTTGCATTCGATACTGTTATTAACTTCTTAAATGCTATTTTAGAAATTAGTAATGCTTTTAAGTCAGCAGGTGCTTGGTTGTTAGGTGTTAAAGGAACAAATATAGCAAATACTTGGAATAATTCGTCAACAACTAACTATAATTATGGTAATACTTATAGTGGCGGATTCAGTACAGCATTGAATTTACAGTCAAGTCAAATAAATTTATTATAAAGGTTTTATATGGCATTAGTATCTATATTTGAATCCGATAAAGAAAACGGAAAAACATATTATTTTAGAACTGCAAGTAATGTATCACCTACTATGCGTACTTCTCTTACATCCTACCCAACAACGGAAGGTACACCTATAGCTGACCACGCATATAGAAATCCTGCACAAATATCTATGATTATATCAGCGAGTTTATACGGCAGTGCTAATAATATCTTCTATTATAATTCAAAGGGGCAGGAAGTTGCATTAACTTCTCCTCAGGTTAAATTACTGATAAAAGAATGGAAGGATAATTCTTATAGGTTGACCATAAATACCCGTGAGGGTGATAAATTTGAAAAGTTCAATAATATGGTTATTTCAAACTTAAATTGGTCAGAAGATGGTGTATCATTAGGTGTATGGCAACCCACTATAACTTTTGAAGAAATCCGTATAGCCTCTGTATTAGTTAAACAAATAAAATTTCCTGCAACTAAGGCAATTAGAGCAAATAATAATAGTCAATCTAACGCAGGCAATGACCAAGGAACCGCTGTTGCTACTGACTTCTTTGGAACAATAGGTGGTTACGCTGTAAAAGGTGCTTTTATAGGTGGCATAACCGGGCACCCTATAATTGGTGCTTGTTTAGGAGCAGCATTAGGTTTTGGAAGATGGTTAGGTAGAAAAATAGCAGGTAGATAATTATGGAAGAACAAGCAACTCAAACTTTATATTATTTAGCATTCAGAGATAATGTACCTTATTCGTTTACGCATATTATTAGAGGTACTACATTTAAGATTTACCTTAAATATGATAATTTAGCGGATAGATATTATATTGATATTTATAGACTTGAAAATAACAAATATGTACCCAAGGTATATGGACTTTACCTTACAACGGGTGCTAATATATTTAGTCAGTATCAATATCTTGACTTAGGTCAATTATATATAGTGCCTAAAACAGATGAATATTATGGGTTTTTAGAAACTGGAAAAATAAATGTTGAAGGTTCAATAGAAACTACTTACGGCTCTTATCCTACCGCTGACACTATTGTCGACGGTTTTATGATGTTGTGGCAACACGAATAGAAAATGTTTGGAAGATTATTTGACATCACAGTTGTTAGTCCTATTGGTGAATCTACTTTACTTGTAGACCATACCAAAGGTGTTGATAACTTTATAGTTAAAGGTAGTATAAGTAGATTTCCTTATACAGAAGTAGATACATTAGAAATAAATATATATAATTTAGCCCCGAGATTATTAGGTCAATTATATGCAAATCATTATTTTGATGGTGGGTTAATATATGTTGATTTCGGGTATAAGGATACGGGTCCTTTACAGAGGATATTTGCAGGTAATATACAAAGAGCAATATTATCAAGACCTGATGCTGTAACAAATTGTGTAACTATCTATGCTTTTGACTGTGGTGATTTTGTTAATTATGGATTCTTTGGCAAAACATATGAAGACGGCTATAATATGTACGCGATAGCCCAAGATATATTGAAAGATAATAATGTAACTGATTATCAGTTATCTGAAAAACTTAAAAATTTCAAATCTTATGGTACACAAGCATATTCAGGGTCTGCGGATAAATATCTTAGTAATATCGCCGAACAATGTGGAATGTATTATAAAAAAGAAAATATGCTACTTAAAATGATTACGCCAGAAGAAGGTAGTCTTGAAGATGTAGTATATTTTACAACAAAAACTGACGGTAAAGTAACGTCAATGTCAGGGCTTATAGGTATTCCAAGATTAACTAATGACGGATTACATTTTAATTGTTTAATAAACCCTAAATTATCTATTTATGGTGTTTGTTATATTGATAACAGTATTATTTCAATAAGTCAAACGGAAGCAATACCAAGTAGTGTACAAATAGGTGCAACACTTGCAACCAACGGTATGTATAGAATAGTTAAGATGACTACAACTTTTTCTAATGACGATGAAGAAAATTCAATGGCAGTTAAAGCATTAGCAAAAGATTTCTATGACCAATATACCGTAGACCAAGCAGCAACGAGGCGAAATTAAATGATAAATAAAACAAGTATTGAAGAAAGCCCTATCGGAAATTTAGCACAAGTACAAAATAATGTTATGACAAATATGCGTTGTCATACTTTTGCCAAGGTCATAGCAGTATATGTAGATGGTAAAAATGAACAACAAACAGATGAATATGGTAATACTTATAATATAAAGAGGGCTAAAAATACAATAGATGTTGAACCTATCGTTCAAGAATCTCGACAAAAATATAATATAAATAATAAAAAAGTAGAAGAAACTTATTATAATATTTCAAAAATATGTAATATACCTTATATTACAAGTTGGAAACCAGAAGTCGGGGATTATTGTGTACTGTTACATTTAGATAGGTCAATTAAAAGTTTAGTATTAGGTAATACAAACGATAAAGAACTTAAAAGTAATGGAAATTTACACGGCCTAAATGATTGTGTAGCAATAGGACCGTTTGGTCCTTTCAAATAAATAGAGGTTAAGTATGAGAGTAATACGAACAGAAAAAGATACATCTGGAAAATTTAAGTTAATGATTCCCACAAAATTAGATAGTAAAGAAAGTTATTGTTTCGGTGCTGAAGCAGTTAAACAAAATGTTGAAGATAGATTAAGAATAATTCAAGGAGAATATTACTTAAATACTACTCTTGGTGTACCATTAGTGAGAAATAAAGATGTAACAGATTTAGCAATACAGAATGTTATATTAGATACAGAAGGAGTTAGTAAAATTAAAAAATTTACAAGTTCTCTTTATCCTAATAGAAAATATACAGCGTATATAGAAATCGTAACAGAAGCCGGAGAAGATATTGAAATTCAAATATAAATATTATACTCAAATAATATAATATTGTTGTAAAGGAAAATTACTATGGCAGACACAAAATTGATAGAATTTACAGATGAAGGATTAAGAACTTCTACTAAACCCGAAATATTAAATGTCTTAACAAATATGACTGTTGAGGCATTTGGTTCTGACTTCGCAGTAGACGAAGGCTCGGCTTGGTATATATTTTTAGATAGTTTATCTAATTCATTAGATAATGTTTGTACAGCGGCGAGAGAATTATATAACGCTCAAGGTATTATAAATGCTAATGGTTCTAATTTAGATAACATAGTATCCCTTGCCGGTATATATAGAAAGAAAGATGAAGCCGATGAACAATTAAGAAATAGAGCAATTAAATCAGTATATTCTACCGCTACTTCTGTCGCAGAGAGTTTAGAATCTGCTTTACTTCAACTTGATTATATAGAATTTGCAAGAGTAATTGATAACCCACAAAATAAAGATATGACGGTAGGTGAAGTAACTATTGAACCACATAATATATGGGTATTAGTTAAAGTAAAAGATGGTGTAAGTATAGACCCTAACGATACTACTATTGATGGTGCAAAACACGAAAAAGAAATAGCAGGAATAATTCTACACTACAAATCGTTAGGTAGCGGTACGATGAATACACTTAAAACAGAAAACAACGAGACAACAGAATCCGTAACAGGTACAAAAAGTCACACAGCAACTGTATCTATAGACGGTGTTGATTATACAATAAAATTTAACGAAATTGGTTCACAAGATATATTTGTCAGTGTAGCATTAAATATAGAACAAGCGTATGAAGATAAAAAGAAGACAATACAAAAATCCGTACAAAAGGCTATTGTAGACTATATAAATTCTTTAGGTATAGGACAAGATGTATTGATGAGTCGAGTTGTTTCCGCAATAAGTGATACGAATACTTATACTGATTACGGATTTGACGTTACTGATATTAAAATAGGGACGAAAGAAAATCCAACAACAACAATGGTTACTATACCCGTTTATAAACGAGCAGTAACGGTTAATAGTAAAGTTAAGATAGATGGTTCTGACCCTTCTGCAGAATAAGACAGTAACAAAACACAATTGAGTAAATAAGCACAGACTAATAACTAATATATAGGTAATTTATGGCATATACATTTAATGACAGTGAAAATAAAATAACCAAATTACTTCCGGCTTACATCTTTAACTATTCTTATGATAATGGAAAAGGGTTATTTCTTTTTATTAAATATTTAACGAATTATATCGAAACTGCTAATGAGGCACTCGATAAGATTTGTAGTGAGTTAAATGTAAATAGTAGTAATACATATATACTTGATATATTAGCGAAGAAATTAGGAGTTGAAATACCTACTACTATAACGTCAGTAGAAGATAAACAAACCGTCTTAAAAGGAAAAATTATGACTATATCCTCTACTGGTTGTGCTCAGGCACTTATTGATACGATATACGGTTTATACCCTGATTGGCACAACTATGATAGTTTTGGTACACCTATTGAGGTAGGAAATACCATATATAAATTATTTTGTAATACAACAGAAACTCCAAATATATCAGAATTAGGTTGGGATAATGCAGATGAAACAACAACCACGACAGACACAGACGGATTTGAAACAGTAACAAAAATACTAAATGTTTTAGTAAGTACAACAGGTCCTGTTGTGCAGTTAGTACAAAAAACATCTAATGGACTTGAAGGCTATTCTGTAATCGTACATTATACAACAGAAAAAGATGATGTTAATGTAATATCTTATAAAGATAAGAATACTTGTGACATAGAAGATTTAGTTGACAGTAATAATATTGTTACTGTTATTTCTCCTGAAATTGATGAAATCAAGTCGTTTGTCGCAAATCAACAAACATTTTATTCTAAACCAAAATATAATACGTACAATTATGATGCAGAAGATATGTATTATAATTCATATAGAACCATTAAATATACTACTAATTGGAAAGATTATACTTGGCAAAATTTACCTAACGATATAAGTAAAAGCGATATATGGCAAGATAATGATGGTAATATATATGCTTCCAGAGAAAGTCTTCAATGTAAATTAAATAAGCAAACCCTTACTTGGGAGGATATACAATTTACCGGTTTAACATCTTTTTATCGTCAAGGTATATGGACTGATGGTGAAAAAATATATTATTCTTATGAAGATAAAAATAATAATCAATTAAATTATAAATTAAATAAACAAATTCTTACTTGGGAACCTATAACTTGGTATGGATTAGATACATTACTTTCAGATGGTGGATATTTTAGAGGTGGCGATGTATGGTCTGATGGTGAAAAAATATATTGTTCCACACAATTTATATTATCTGGAGGAACTACTAAATATTATAATTATGTATTAAACACTGACACATCTACCTGGTCTTCACAAACTTGGGAAGGTATAACTAATATACAAACAAGCAAATTGTTTTATTATAAAGAACAGGTTTTATATTGTAATGGTACAACTTATTATACATTGAACATTGGTACTAATAAATGGACACAGCATACCTGGCCTAACGGAATAGATATAAGTGCTAAATATATATGGTCAGATGGTAGTGATTATTATTATTTATCCCCATACGGAGAACGATATAAATTAAATCAAACTTCATTTACCTGGGAACCTATAACCTGGACAGGATTAGACGATATAAGTAATCCTACAGGTCAGTTAATATGGCATTTTGATAATAATGCTTTTTATGGGTTTACTAAAAGATTAACCACTACTAATAGTGATAAAGTTATTGTTAACAGAAAAAGATTAAATAATAATTATCAAAAGGTATTTACAACTCCCGAAATAGGAAACGATGGTGATTTTCAAAGAGAAATATTCTACGACCTTAGTGGAACTTCCACGCCATTAAAAGATAATACTATAGATGGACGTTATATCTGGAAAAATAGTAAAGGTACTATATATTATAATAATTTCATCCTATCAGCATTTTTTTACCCACAGACAAGACAATTTGAAAATAAAACTTGGGAAGTACCAGAAGGCACAAAATTACAATCGGGTCGTGATATATATAACATTGATAATACTACTTATTATACTTATAGTGAAAATGATACTGTAACACCTATAAATTTACAACTTGTTACAGATTCAGTGTGGGTAAATAAACAATGGGGAACCTCTGATATTAGAGAGGGTAGAAAAGTATGGAAAACTAAAGATAATATATATTACGGAAATACATATAAATTTATTGACAAATACGATTTTAATTTTAAGTTATGGAAAGGATTAGAAGGTGCAGGAGTAGATGGTTTTATTAAGGGTAGATATATATGGGAATTTAATGATAACGTATATTATTCAAATAATACTGAACAATACCGCCTGGTAAAACGTACTTCTACTTGGACTTCTATATCTTGGCCAGGTTATAATAAAATAATTGGTAGTTATATATGGAAAACAAAAAATAATATTTATTATTCATATCAAAATGACCATTATATATTAAAAATATACCCTGATTCTCACGTAAACTGGGAACAAGTTACTTGGACAGGTTTAACGACTTTTGATGGTGACCATATATGGAGTGATGGTAATAATACATATTATTCAGATGTTGATGTTATATCTGGAAGTTTAATATCTCGACAGTATAAACTCAACGAACAATCATTAAAGTGGGAGCCTATAACTTGGAATGGTTATAATAATATTAGCGGTGAAAACATATGTACAATAAATAATAGTATATATTATTTAGCAATGAATAATGTATGTTATAAAATTAACACTGAATCGTTAACCTGTGAAAAGGTATCACTTTTTGTAGGAAGTCCAGTAGATGTTTATGGCAAACACATATGGCACGATGGTTCAGACACATATTATTCTTTTTATCCAGAACAGTATAAATTTAATAATGTAACAGGTAAATTTGAAAAAATCACTTGGCTATCTCGTCCTGATCTTGGTATAGATATATGGCACTATGGAACGGATACTTATTATTCAACAAATGCGGAAAAAGAATTTGCGGATACTGAGGTAAAAAATAGTAAATTAGAATATATTAAATTACCAACATCAATAACTTGGTCTAATGTACCAGACAACTTTGATCCTGTAAATATATGGCATATAGGGAATATAACTTATTATTCACAAGGTGTAACACATAAAATAATAAATGAAGATACTATGTCGTTTGATAACTTTACAGAATGGAAAGGATTAGATAATTTTAGTGGTGAATATATCTGGAAAAGTAATAATAATATATATCATACCTCACCAGAAATTGGCACTTATATATTAGATATAGGAACACATACCTGGTCGCCAAAAAGTTGGGTAAGTAACCATATTAAAAATAATTCTGAAATAAATACAGGTAATTATATCTGGTCAGACGGTATAAGAACATATTATTCAAATAATTACGTATTGAACGATTATACAGATAGTGTTTCAGTAGATTGTTCATTTACAGACAATAAATTATCTGTTAAATCACAATTAACGAGAAAATATACTGTGAATCCTTTATATTATTCTATTCGTTTACAAGCACCGTCATATGCATTAGATATGATAAAATTACCAAATAATTTATCGGGTTGGTATTCTCCTGATGGCATAGAATCACCAGTTATAGAGGTTGCAATAATAAACAATGTAACTGATAAAGTACCAGCATCTTTTGAAATAATACGTGAAAAATATCAAAATGAGTGGGGCAGATATATAGATAAAGATGATGACTTTAACCCTATTATTAACAAGGCAGTATCTGTAATAGATACAAGTAGTTTATTACAAGGTGCACAAAATATGCACTATAAAGTAATAATAGGCGGTGTAGATAAAGACGGTAATCCTGGACCTAAATTAACCGACTCACAAAAGACCATTATAACAGAATATTTAATACCGAAATTCTTAGGAGTTTCTTACGAGGTAGAATTTAAGAAATGAACACTATTATAATAACAGTAACAGAACAATTTAAGTTAAAAGTTGACCCAAATATAATTCTTAATAAAGGCAGTTATGGGGTAGACAAAATTCACTTTGACTTCCTCGCCCCTTTAAGCAAAGAGGATTTTGTCACCTATACTGTCTTGAAATTAAATCGTCATACTTCATATAACGTATTCTTAGATGCTAATAATGATATTATAATTCCAAAGTATGCTACATACGAAAGTGGTTCTTGTCATATAAGTTTAAGAGCCGTTATTGTAGATACAGAATATATAAGTATAGATGACTATAAAGAAATTATGTCGGGTAGCCCACAAGTAAGAGAAATAGAAAGTTACTTACAAGGTAGAAATTGCAGTGGGTGTGAAGACTTAGAAAAGGCAGTAATAACAACAAACGATTATAAATTCGTAGTGGAGTAATATATGGCAAATAAATTATTATACGAACCAAGAAGCCCTCGTGGCGACCACGGAAAGTTGGTTATTGATAATAGAGTACCTTTAAGTATCCCATTTTATTTTGAGTGGAATGACTATGACGAGTTTAATAAACCTATCCCGCATATAATTAAAGATACGGATATTATAAAAGGTATATTAAAAGAACAAGCAAGATACAATGCAGATATACTAACATTTGAATTTAGAAATGTTATAAATAATACAATATTATTAGAAATACCTACAAAAGATTTACAAATTCTTAGACCTGGTATTGAATATGTATTAGGGTTTACATTATACTCAAATGAAGATACGCCAGAATTAGCGTTACTTAAAGAATTACCAGTAGTTGTTGAGAGGGTTATGGTATGAGTAAATCAGTTATAATAAATGATATAAACAATGCTTCTCCTAATGTTACTACCCATATAATACCCGCGATTAGGGCTATAAATAAAGGCAGTAATTACGACGATTTAGGGAATAAGCCTATATATAATATAAATTTATTAGAAGAGGGTTTTGAGCCGGTAGAAGGCGAATATTACCGTCATACAGGGGAAACTAATAATACTTTTATAACGGGTGTTATTTATTATTATAAAGAAAGTATATATAACCCTATAACAGGTAGTGTAAAAAGCACATCTAATAATTTTGCTTGCACTGGAATATTAGAAAAAAGTAAATGGGTAGATAAAAGTATAGCATATACAGAACCTAAATCACTTAAATACTATGATGTTAGTAGTTACACAGAAAAAGTAAAATGTGCTGGAATTAAAAATAATATTTTATATCAATTTAATTCTAACGGATATCATAAAACAAATTTAGAAAATCCTGATGCTCACGAATTTATTAGTTGGAGTTCAACGGGGATTGACGAACTTGAAGGAAATGTAGACCCGATAATGTGTACTACTGGTATATATGGTGCTTATGGTGAAGCATTATTTATATTATGTAGTGGAGATGGAACAAGTAATCCTGTAATTATTATGTTTGATGCCCCACAATATAATTATGTTGATTATATAGGTGCTACTGAACTTAAAGGTAACATATCTTCTATTATTGTATTACCTGTAACTAATGGAGAAGAATCACCAAATGTATGGGGAATAAAAGATAATACAAAACTTATACAATTCGGAGATACAGGTACACCGGATAAATTTAGTATTGATTTACCTGAAAGAATAAGTGATTCTAATTTATGTATATATAATAATGAATTATATATTACAGGCGGAAGCATAAAAAATATATATAAATTTAATTTTGATACGAAAGAAATAACTAAGGTATGTACTGTACCTAATTATTTTGGTCCTTTTTTAATAGACGCACCTTGCTATGCTATTGTAATCAATAATAAGATATACGGTATAGATACCTCTAATAATTTAGTGGTATATGATATGAGTGGTGCTAAAATCGGAGAAGTACCTAAAATATTAACTAACGAAGATTATAGCAGCCCTATATTCTATTGTACTTTAATTAGTTACAATAACAATTTATATATATCACATTGCCTGGCACAAGGTTATAATAACCCCGTTGGATTTGTTATTGCCGAATTAAAAGATGTTAGGTATGAATATTCTATTGAAAACGAAGGAATAGAAGAAAATTCTGCAACAAGTATAAGTCTTAATAGCAAGTATCCTATAATAGATGCGACTAAGACACAAGGAAAAATATCACTTATAAGCAGTAATACACCTGACGATAATAAATATTCCGTAATTCAAGTACCTACAAAAGATACAAATGTATTAGAAGTATTAAATACTTATAAAATACAAAAAATATCAGAAGTAGAAAATGATAAAGGTTTTGTTACAGATAAACAGGTAAAAAGTGCTATTAAATCGTTTAATCAAACATATCAACCTGATTGGACTGAAGAAAATCCAAATTCTGTAACATATATTAAAAATAAAGATAATGTTAACTATACATTAACAGAATCCGATTGGACCAGTGATTGTTTTTCAATTGCAGAGATTTCTGTTATTGCTAATGATGGAAAAGTATTAACTCCTGATTATTTATATAAGGATAGTTATGGTTATTACAATCTTATACAAGGTAAGATAAACTTAAATAATGCTACAACTGATGTAATAGTAAGTACAAGAAATTATGAAAGTGGGTTACCTGTTACGTTAGATAATAATAGCATATTCTATTCAGACGGCGGTGTAGAGTATAAACAACTTATAATAAATGGAATACCTACAGACGGTTATATAAGTTCTTTAGAGTATTTTGAGAATACACCTGCGAATAGTGGATTTTTATGGTTATTAAGACTGACAAAAGGCGACGATGTATATGAATCAACCGACGGTATAAATTATACTGTTAGTACAAGATTTAAGAATAGATATAGAATTCTTAATACGAACGGAGTGTGGGTGAGTAATCTTAGTTCTGAAAAATATAACAGCAGTACAGGACAATATTATCATACAATTGATTATTCTTCTGATAATGGCAATACTTGGCTTACATCTACGATTATATTAGGAAATAAACAAGGTCTTGGAATTTCTGACTTACAGGTATGTAAAGATGGTAATGATACATACTTTATGGGTCAGAATAAAAATAACACAGCAGTAAAAACTTCTTTAAATGGAAAAAACTGGGACAGTATGACCAAATCTTATGACGACTATAAGTTTAATATGATTAGAAGTGTGGGCGATGGTATATTTATATTTGATGTAAATGGAAACTTAAAACGATTACATAAATTTGATAGTACTCGGTTTGTAGAATATAATAATTTTGGTAAACCTAAAAATAACTCAAAACAGATTGATTACTTAAAATATTTTGAAGGTCGTTATATATATTCTGATTATGATTCTATGGCGCCTTATTATATTTATTCATTTGAAAATGGATTTACAGATAATCCTACATTTGATACAACTACAAAATACACTTCCCACGGAGGCGGTATGCCAGTTATATCATATTATATAAATGGCAGATTTGTAAGTGAGATTGACCATAAAACTGGTAGAACTAACTTAGTAGCATATACTAATGTATTACAGAATACCACATATTCCAGAATTGTATTCGATGCTTACTTTACTCATAATTATCTTCAAAATAACACGGACAGTAAAATTAGATTATATAAATATAAAAGTGCTCATAACATAAGCAAAGATGAAAAAACAGGTAACTTTTATAGTAAGTATGGTGAAAAACCTACGATTTATATCACTGCAATCCCTGCGGCAGTTAGATTTGATTTATTGGTGAATGAATATGCCGAAGTATGATATTATATCAAATAATGAAATACCACAAGAACATGAAGTATATGACGAATTAGATATACCAAGCGTGGTATTTATAGATAATGAAGACGATGATGACCTACAAGTAACAACTTATGTTATGACAGGTGTTAAGGCACTTGTAGGTGAAAAAGCGTGGATATTTAACTCTATCAACGAAATGAATGAATGGTTAAATAATCCAGTTAATGTAAAGAAATTAACGGCAGGCGACGATATAAGAATAAAAGAAGATAACGCACCGAGTTATTGGTGGGACGGAACACAATTAAGAGTATCTGAATCAGGCTTAACAATAGACGAAGTCGCGAGGGTTTATTCAGAAGCCGTTAATAATGTATTTAAGTAAAAAGGTAGATAAATATGAATCCGTTTATACCAGCATTACAAGAAATTAAAAATTATATAGATTCAAAAATAAAACCAGCAGATTTATCTAAGATATCCCCACAAACTGCTGACCCTTCTATAATATACCTTAATAACGCTGATAATAGTTATGAAAAAGGTATGTTGTATAAGGTGTATCTGCAAGATGATAAAATGACTTGGGTTAAATTTGCAACTGATAATACTGTTGTTTATAGAAAAAATACTGCCTCAGATAAGTGGGTTATAAACCATAATCTTAATAAATTACCAGTTAACGTAATTGTTAAAGATAGTGCAGGTTCTATAATAATACCAGATATATCTTATAAAGATACTAATACTATTGAATTACTTTTTGCATTCCCTACAACTGGAAGTGCTTATATAAATTAAAGGAGAAAGAATATGCCGAGTTTTTATAACAATATTAACTTGAACAAATGTGAATTACAAAATGCTGTAATTCAGAATTTAACAACGGCACCCGAAAATGCTAAAATGGGTCAGCATTACTACAATACTGCTGATAAAACAGAGTACATTTATAACGGTACAACGTGGGTTCCTATTGCTTCGGGTGACGGTACAATTAAGAGTGTTACTGCTGGTAACGGCTTAACGGGTGGGGGTAGCACTTCTAACGTAACTGTATCTATGGGTACACCGAGTGATGTAACACTTGCTTCTGCAAATGAAGTAACAAATGAATCACATACTCATAAATTAGTTATTCCTGATGCAACTGCAACTGCAAAAGGTCTTGCACAAAAAGCAACAGACGCAGAATTAACTGCTGGTACTGACGATACTAAATTTATTTCGCCTAAGCAGTTAAAAACTGGTATTGCTAATAAATTAGACAAAAATACAGCAATAACCGGTGCAACTAAATGTAAGATTACTTATGACAGTAAAGGTCTTGTAACCAAAGGTGAAGATTTAAGTGCTGCCGATATTCCTAACCTTACATTATCTAAAATAATTGACATAACGGCATCTGCTGATGAAGTAAATTATCTTGTAGGTGTAACATCTGGTATTCAAGAACAATTAGATAGTAAAGCGACCGGAACAGAATTAACGAGTCATATAAACAATAAAGAGAACCCACACAAAGTTAATAAGACTCAGGTTGGATTAGGTAATGTTACAAATGACGCTCAGGTAAAAAGAAGTGAAATGGGTTCAGCAAGTGGCGTTGCAACATTAGACGCAAATGCTAAAATACCAACAGCACAATTACCTGATTATATTTTAGGTCAATTACTTTACGGCGGCAACGTAAAAGCAGGCCCTATTGCTACATTATCCTTAAACGCAAAAGCAAAATTGAATACCACATCAGCAACAATTACATTAACTAATGATAATACTGCTACAACAGGTTATGTATCTAATAACGGTATCTATTATATCGCTACTGAGACATTTACCTTTGCCGGTATAGAATTTAAGGTTGGTGACTGGTTACTTTCTAACGGTAGTGCTTGGACAAAGATTGATAACACTGATGCTGTAACTGGTATTAAAGGTAATAAAGAAACAAGTTATAGAATAGGCAATGTTAATATAACTCCTGCTAATATTGGTGCTTTACCAGATACTACAACAGCAGCAGATATCGGAGCATTACCGGATACTACAACTTATGTAAGTTCTATTAAAGAGGGTACTGCTAATGGTACTATTGGCGTATCTACGAAAGGTGGCGCAGAAGTAAATGTTGCTGTTCACGGTTTAGGTTCGGCTGCATATAAGACAGTTGGTAGTGCAATAGGTAATTTACCTGAAGTTGGTACTGCATTAGGTACTACTGCTAATGTTCCTGTTTTAGTTAATGCCTCTGGAAAACTTATTCCGGGCAAAGCAGCAATAGGTGATGCCGCATATAAAGGAGTTGCTACTGAATTAAAGAGTGGTAATAATAATCTTGTTACAAGTGGTTTAGTTGCTGACGCTATCGCAGGATTAGATAAAGGCACTGTTACAAGTGTAGGATTATCAATGCCTACTGGATTTACCGTTACGGGCTCTCCTATAACAACAGCAGGTACACTGAGTGTAGCATTAGCAAGTGGTTATTCGTTACTTAGGAAAAAGGCATTTACAATAAGTGCTACAACGGCAGTAGATACAGGAACAGATGCTTCTTATACTTTAACACATAGTTTTGGAACACAAGAAGTTGTCGTTACAATAAGAGAAACTGCAACAAATGAAGTTGTATATGCAGATGTTGTATTGGCAGCAAATTCTATAACAGTAACATTTGCAGAAAAAGCAACACAATCTTTCTCCGTTGTTGTTATGGCGTAAATATACTAATCAGCGTATTCTAATAAAATAGTAATGAGGAACTAATATGAAGAATTATTCAAAAATAACTGAAAACAAAGATATTTTAACAAAGGAATACGCTGATTCCATTTACGCTAAGAAATCGTCCGTTCCTGCGGCTGTAACTGAAAGTACCGTTTCTGGGTGGGGCTTTACAAAAAACAAAGGCACAGTAACCTCGGTTGCTGTTAAAATGAATGGCACATCAAAAGGGACAGTAACAAGTTCAGGAACGATTGATTTAGGTACGGTAATAACAAGCCACCAAGACATAAGTGGTCTTATGCCAAAATCTGGTGGTACATTTACGGGCAATGTAACATTTTCAACAGTACCAAAGGTTGGCAATAGCCCATTAGCGTTAAAGTCGGATATACCAACAATCCCCACTTTGGCGACAGTTGCTACGA
>ERZ1034925.160-NODE-160-length-36942-cov-13.475073_pt1 | contig 36942 bp, 49 predicted proteins | sample MGYA00520687_ERZ1034925 | MGnify/ENA primary metagenome ERZ1034925 (study PRJEB33766, sample SAMN09781758) | gut metagenome | biome: gut microbiome | host: Homo sapiens | place: Madagascar | study: EMG produced TPA metagenomics assembly of the PRJNA485056 data... | reverse complement strand
GGAGGACGCCAGCACTTACGCCGACCTCAGCCGTCAGGAGCTGGGCCATGCCAATCGGCTCCACGAAATGGCCCTGCGCCATATTGAAAAGGCGAAGGACGCCGGTCTCCATCCCACGGAAGCCGAGCAGGCCGTCTGGGACTGGGAGCATGAGCGGATGCTGGACCGCGCCGTCCATGTGAAAACGCTCCTGTCCATGATGTAAACGTTAAAGAAACACCCCCGCCAAACGGCGAGGGTGTTTTTTTACTTATAGGGGTTCTTGGCGTTGGTGGTGCAGATAATATCCCACAGGTCCGCCCGGTTTTCCTGACCGGCAAGGGCGGCGCTGGCCTCCGCCTTGCTGACCCTGCCGTTTCCGTCCGCGTCGGCTCTGTCCTTCATGGAGAAATACTCCTTGGGGGAAAGTCCGGCATCATGCGCCTGCTTTACCTTCTCGTAGGCTTTCCCGCTCATTTTTTCGCTGCCGTACTTCTGGTACAGGGCCAGAAATTCCCCGGTGGATACGCCGATGTCCCGCTTGGACGTTTTGGCGTTCTCAATCCACTTAGCGCTGGGTTCATACTTGGGGTCCACCTGCTGACGGGCCGTCTCACGCGCATATTTATACACGTTCTGGATGTAATCCACCTTTTCCGCATTGCTCATGGACTTGTAGGCGGGCAGCTTCACCGCCGCCTCCACCAGCTCCTTCCGCGTCTGGCCCATGGCCTTGGCGTACCGGGTGTATTCCTCGCCGGTCAGGGGCCGGGTCTCACCCTTCACCGTATAGGACTTCTCCGCCGCCGCCGGATAAACAGTGCTGTCTCCGGTGGCCTTCGCCAGCCGCCGGATCTCCTGCGTAGCGGGGCTGTTGTCCTGCGCCTTCAGGAAGCCGGGGGAGAAGAAGGACTGGAACACCCGCTCCGGCGCGGAGCCATTGGAGACCTCGTTGCCCCACATATCCACCATGGGTTGAAGCTGATTCCGTGCGCCGGGGACCTTCTTCGCCGCCCCCTGCAAGAAATAGTTCACGTCAGAGGCCACCTGCCCAGAACCCTTTTCCACATAGCTTTTGCGCACCGTATCATCAAATACGGACGCAGCCTTGCTGCCGATGGTGGGGATATACTGTCCGGCGTAGCTGCTGGCCGCCCGGTCAATGAGGTACATAGGCTTGCTCTTGGCATAGCTGATGTTGGAAACCAAATCATTTAGGGAGGACAGCATGGAGGTCTCCAGCACCACATCCTGCATCCCCAGCAGAGAATCCACCAGCGCGTCGAAGGTGCTGCCGCCCTTCCGAACGGATTCCATGATGGCAGCGCCCGCGAACAGGGGCATTGCCGCAGGAAGCGCCCAGTCCAATGTATAGGACTTGTCCCCGATCTGGATGGCATAGTCCTGCCCGCCCATGGATTTCTCAAAGGCTTCCTCCTTGTCATCGTCACCGGCCCGGACGTGGAGCAGCCCCTCCGCCGCCAGATAAGCGCCCAGCGTCAGAATCCCGGTGCCGGTGAGGCCGGATGCAAGGGAATCCACGGCATCCGCCGCCGTGCATTTCCCGGACTTCACGTCCAACATGGCTTCCTTCACGCCCTTGGCCAGTCCGATGGGGCTGTAATCAAGGCCCGTGGTCAGGATGTTGGCCGGGGTCTTGCGGAAGGGGAGGAAGGCGTCTGCCGCGAAAGATGCGGCCCTCAATACCTGATTGTCCCCCTGATACCGCCCCATCTTGGACAGCGCCTCGGAAAGCGCCGTGGTGTTGCGGTAGGTGGCCTTCTGCGCTTCCTCGATGGCGTAGGCTCGCGCCGCCTCCACGTCTGCGGCTCTGGTGCCCGCGTGGGCCTCTGCCGCCGTCACGCCCTTGGCTTGCAGTGCTTGGGCGAAGCTGTCCACATAGGCGCTCCGGTTGAAGATCACGTCCTCATAGTCAAGGGCGCGGCTGTTTAGGTCTCCGATGCCCTGCACAGCACGGGAGAGAACGTCCTCCCCCCTGAACATTTTCCGCTTGCTCTGGATCTCCCGCTCAATGCCCGCTGCCGTGGCATCGGAATACTTCCCGCTGCCCATAGCCGCGCTCTGGTCCGTCTCATACTGGCCCTTGGCGAAGTCTTTCAGATCCTTGTCAACATTCACGGCCTTTGTCCGCTGGCTCTGATCCTTGATGACCGCCCGCTCGATTGCGGTCCCGATGCCGTCCTTGATCTTTCGTGCGCCGAACTGAATGGCGTTGCCCATGATGTTGCGGATGTGGGTGGTGGGGTTAGTCAGCATGGAGGTGTACCGCCAGAAATTGGCCTTCTCCCGGAACGTGCTGGGGATCTGGTCCGCAATGGAGGTGGTGATGGCGTCCCACGCTGCCGCCCGCTCCGCGTCCGTCTCTGCCATCAGGTAGTTGGTGGCCAGCTCGTCAGAAAGGGTGAAGCCCGTCACCTTGTCGATGTAGTCCACCCGTGCGCCTTCCACGTCTCCGCTGTCGGGGGTGCTCTGCCGGGGCGCCCGGTTCTGCCGCGCCTGCCGGTCATTCATTTTATCTACCAGCCGCCGCAGCGTCAGCAGACGGCCCTCCGGCGTCAACCGGTTCATCAGGTTCATGGCCTGCACCATCTGTGCGCTGTCATGGGCCGCGTCCGCAATGGCCGCTGCCAGCTCAAAGGCGGCCTTGTGGTCTCCTTCGGAAATGGCAAGGTTGTAGGCGCTGATGGCCTCGGCGGTGTCCGCCTTGGTGATCCGCTGTCCCAGCTCCGCCTTGGCGATGAAGCTGCTCGCCACCTCCTGCCAGCCGTCCCGCGCGATCTTGGCCTGTGCCTGCTGTACGGCGCTTCGGTCTGTCACCACGTCATAGTCGAACGCGCCGCCGGCAATAGCGTTTTCATACACGGTCGCCATCTCCGGGGAGGTCAGGGAGCTATTGAGAATGGTGGAGACCGTTTTCTCCACGTTCCGCCCGGTGTCAGGGTTCACAACGGGGACCTCAGAGGGTGCCCGCCGCTGGTTTGCCTGGATGCGCTGGGCGCTGTTGGGATTCACCGGGTAAAAGTCCTCACTCTTGGCCTGCATGGTATCAAAGGGCGTGTTCACCGTACCGGCGTCTGCGTTGCCGAGGCCGTCAAAGCCGTCAACCCCATCCAGCCCGTGCCCTCTGGCCTGTGTCTCTCCCGCGCCCAGAATGCCCTGCTTGGCGGTGAGATACCCGCTGTTGGGTCCCACCTGTTCGCCGGTCATGGTGGTGTAGCCATGGGAGAGCATATCGTCCAGAATCAGCTCCACCCGCTTGGCCGCCGCCACGTTCTCCTGCCCCTGATCGGTGATGATCCGCTGGGCTGCGTCGATAATGGCGTCACGGGAAAGCCCGGTTTCATCCATGGCCTGACGCAGGTGGGGTGAGGTCTGCGCCGCCTGCTGGACGGCGTTGCCCTCCATGGTCCGCTCGTAACGGCGGCTCATGGGCTGCTGGAGGGACAGGTCCGCGTCCGCGATCAGGGCGTTGGCCGCTTCCTGATAATAGCGGTGCAGCTCCGGGTGGTCGAACTGGAAGGCGTTCACGTCTCTGCTGCCAACCGTCTCCATTCGCCGCCGGTCGATGTGCTGCTCCGGGTCGATCTGGAACACCTTGCCGGTGGCGTCCATGCCAACGGTTCCGGCTTCATTGGCCTGATATATGGCGTTTTGCTGCTCCGGCGTCATGGCACCCATATCCGCCCGTTTCTTCCCAAACAGAACCTCAGAGAGAATATCCCGGTTGCTTTTTGCTTCTGCCTGTGATATATTGTTCTTAGCGAGGATGTCATCAGCCATCGCCTTGGGGAATTGTACCCCATTGGAAAGAAGCTGATGGACGTCCTCGTTGTTTTTTGTGTAGAGTACATTGCTGTCCGCTTCTCCAAGATAGCTTTGCATGTGGCCTGTCTGGTAAGCGCTGGCAATTCTATTTTCCACACTGATTGCTCCCTGCTTGTCCAGATGCAGCGGGACAATAATGCTCTTGTCGCCGTCTTTCCACGCGGTCAGCAGCACAATACTGCTTGGCTGTGTGTTCGACTTCAAAATCGCAACTGGGTTTTCGATTTGATAGGGGAGCTGCTTTAAAACAGACATACCCAAATTATGTTTGCCGCCCATATACCCTTCCGGGTATGCGATTTTATAAGCTGCATCTTGCGTCATTGTCATTGGAAGCGGGTTTGCCCCGTAACGGGTCAAAAGCTCCGGCGTGTCTCCAACAGACAGCAATTTGCCGCTTGGATAGTTTCCCGAAAAAACCTTGTCAATATCGCTTCGATACCGCAGCATATTGTCCGTGCTCGTCAGCCTGCCCGCCGTCTCCACACCGGGGACGGCGTTTTGCGTGCCCTCTGCGGCGTTTGCGGGGTCGGTGGTATCAATACCCTCCCGCACCTCCGGGCGCACCTCCTGCGTGGGCTGTGCGTCCGCCTGACCGTTTCCACGCTGCCGGATCACGTCAACGCCTGCGCCGATGCCGCCCATGGCAGCACCCACCGCCGCGTCATACAGCGCCTCGCTGAGATCGAACCGGGCAGAGGGGTCATAGGTGGCCCGCTGCAAAACGGGCTGGAAAATATCCTCGATAAATTCCTCGCCGCCCTCGGAGATCATGGAGAGGGCTACACGGCCCGCCGCGCTGTTATTCATTTTGGCAAGCGCACCGCTGATGGCGTTGTCCAGAACGCCGCCGCCGAACGCCTTCTTGAAGGGGCCTGCCACGTTGCTGATCTTCTCCGTAGCAAGGCTCAAGGCGCCGCTGCCCAGTCCGTAGGCAAGCTGCTGGTTGTAGTTGGCCCCGGCCTGTCTGGCCCGCTGGGCGCTGCTTCCGGCGGAACGGGCCGTCATCAGGGCAAGACCGGCACCGGGGATCACGGCGCTGGCCGCAACATCCCCCGCCATCTGTACGCCCTGAACGCCCAGATCCACGGCGAACTGGCCCACCGGCCCCAGCCCTTCCTTGGCCTGTGCCACGTCCGCAGCGGAGCTTTGGGACAGACGATCCGCCTTCTGATACGCTTTGTCCGCCACTGCCTTGTCAGACTGCTCCACCGCCTTAGTGTAGCCTTCATGGGCCGCGATCCGACGCTTGGCGCTGGCAAGGTAGCCCTGCACCTGCTTCACGTCCGCCGCCGTCATGGCCTTGCCGTTGGCCCACTTCACGTCCCGGAGCATCTTCTCGTACCGCTTCACCGCGTTATGGTCGCTTTGCAGGGAATCCCCGGCGTTCTGGTTGGCGATCCGGGTATTCAACTTCCCGGCCCCCTCTGCCAGCACGCCGCCCAGATTTGCGTAGGCGGAACCGGCGGATTTCGCTGCACCGGAGATCACTTTCCCCACGCGCCCGTTGTCCAGAGAGGGGGGCGTGGTGCCGCCGGTCCGCACGTCTGCCAGCAGGCGGCTGTTGGGCCGACTGTTCCCGGTGCTGGCGTTCTCCATAGGCCGGGGGGAGGCAGAAGGCGTAACGGCCTTCGTCTCCTTGGCCTTGGCGGGCTGAGTTCCACTCTTCCGCTCGACCGGCGTACCGTCTAAGTGCATCAGACCCCGCCCGGATGATGGAGCGCTCTGCCCGCCGGTCACAGCCTGTCCGGTTTTGATATACACCAGCTTACCCATACTGTCACCCCTTGTAAACAATGCCGTAAGGCTTCAAAACTTCTGCGTTGATTCGACGCTGCTGCTCTGCTGTCAGCTTAGACCAGTTGTTATCCAGCCACCGGCCCACCTTTTCGGTGTTGCCGTTCTTCAGGTCCGTATTCAGGCCGGACGCCCATGCAGCAAGGTTGCCGACGTTTTCATACTTGCCACTTTTGCCGCCGCCCTGATACTTCGCCCATGCCTGGTCAGCCGTCAGGCCGCCTGCGGCCTTCTTGGAGTTGGCCCCCCACTTGCCGTCCTGAGACACGCCGTAGTATTTCTGGAGCTGCTTTACCTGCTGATTGGTCAGGGAGCCGTTGGAATAGCTTCCCTTCTTTTTGCCGGTGCTGCTGCCGGTTTTGGCAGTGCCGGTTGTCCCCGCCGTCAACCTGCCGGTGCCGTACAGGGAATCATAGGCCCCCTGCCCGTAGTAATAATCGAAGGCGGAGATCACGTCATCCGTCACGATGCCGTTTTTCAGGGCGGACTGCACCTGACTGGCGGTCAGCGTCGGCTTTACCACGGTACTGCCGCCGGAAGAACCGGAGCCGGAGCCGCCGGTCTGCCCGCCGTACTTGGCGTAGAGATTCTGCTGCCGGACGTATTCCTCATACAGGGCGTTTGCCAGCTCCGCATCTCCCGTTGCCTCTGCCTTGGCAATGGCGTTCCGGTACTCCGTGTCAAGCTGGCTCCGCTGGAGGTCGATAGCCGCCGTCTTTTCCGCCTGCTCCCGGTCGATCTGGGAGAGGTTCTGCTGGAGCACAACGTCCTGTGCCAGCGCCGCCTGTCCGGTGGTGCCGGTGTTCAGGCCGTTAGCCACCGCCATCTCCTGAAACGCGCCTCGGCTCAGGGCGTTCTGGTTGGCCGCGCTGTTCCGGGCAATGTCATACACCGGCGCGATCTGCGCACGGCTGGCATCCAGTGTGGCGGTGTTCTGCTCGTAGGCGGATTTCAGCGCCGCCAGCTCCGCCGCCACCTTCTTGGCGTACAGCTCCTTCAGGTAGTCACTGCCGTCCCCGATGTCAAAGCTCGTTCCGGCCTGCGCCGTGAAATTGCTCGCCGGGGTACTGCCTGCGTTAATATCCGTGACCCGCTGCTGCTGGCTGTATGCCGGGGTCCCGTAGCCGGTAGTCCCGGCCTGTACGCCGCCGTTCTCCGCCAGATAGTCCCCGAAGGACTGCACCTTGCCGTTGGCCTGTGCGGAGGGGGAGGTATCCGTCCCCATGAGATAGCGGTAGTAGGCCAGCTCCGCGCTTTCCGGGCTATTGTCAAGCCCCAGCCGCCGCCGCAGATCGTTCACGGAAGAAAGAGCGCCGCTGTCCGTCACATAGCCGTTCTTGTCAATGGTGTAGCCGTAGCCCGCCCGGATGGCGTTTGCCGCCTGGTTGGCCTGATCGCCGGTGATTTCTCCCCGCTGAAGCCGGTTGCGGATGTCCTGAATCTTGGAGCGGTCCAGTGCGGACATCATCTCATTGTCCGTCCATGCGCCGCTTTTGCCGTAACTGCCGTTCCCGGCGTTGATGTCCTGATGGGGGGTGTAGTCCGCCACACCCTTTACCGCCTTGTAGGCATAGCCGTCATCGTCATAGAACACGGTGTAGCCGTTGGACACCTGCGCCCGTCCCGCCAGATCCTGACGGCGGCTCATGTCCGCACCCACCTGATAAGTCACGCCGCCCTGCTTGTAGTTTTTCACTTCGGAGTTGCTGGTGGGCATCCCATAGATGCCGCCGCCATTGTCATTGCGGGTATAAGAAACCCCGCCGAAGGTCCCCTGAGAGCTGCCGCCGGAACTGCCCCGGTTGCCGGACCCGCCGTAGGTCTGAGAATACGTCTTGTCGGAACCGATCATGTTCGGCTCTCTGCCGCCGTACTTGTCAGCGATCTTATTCTCGCGCTCCTTGGTCAGCCGGTCCCGCTCGGAAGAGGACAGGTCCGTCCGCTGAAGCTCCTTGGAGTAATCTTTGTTTTTATCGTAGTAGCCTGCCATGTTTCCGCCTCCTTATCCTTTCCAGTCCGCTTTGGCTTCCCGGACGTCGATATGGCAAAAGCTGTCATAAACTCCCACGCCGCCCCAATCGGGCATGAGTTCTCTTGCGTAGGCCGCTACCGCTGCCGGTTTATGCCCACGCACGGTAATATCCGCCGCCGTGCCGTAGCAGTGCTGGCTGTCCGTCACGCCGCCCACCTTGGCGTTGTACTGGGGCGTCCGATACCCACTATTGATGGTCACAGCTGCGCCGAAGCGACTGCGGATGCTTTGCAGCACCATCACCAGCCGGGGCGCTACCAGTACGGCATCGGAGCCGTCGTGGCAGGCAAATTCTTTCACTTTAAAGTTTTTGGACAGCTTTTTATCGCCGTCCTTCGCCTTGGAATAGGCGTTGATCTCTACCATAGGTTTTTCTCCTTCCGGCTCACACGCATCCCCGCTTTTCTTTTTCCACACCAGGAAGAACGGAATCACCCGCCCGTCCCCGGTAAAGCCCTTGCCTGTCGAATCCATGAAGCAGGTAGACCCGCCTCCGTCCATCATGATGGCGTTGTCCCAGCCGGAGGACGCCAGCAGGTCCCGGAGCTGTTCCGGCGTGTGTCGGTCCCGGCTCACATAGTAGGCGAGCCGTCCGCTCTTGGTGCCGATGGCCGTCCGGGGAGTGCGGTAACGCATATCCGCTCCGCAGGTAACGGGACTGATCTTCTTCCCGCCGATGATAAGGTGGACGCACTCCATGTAGTTCGCGTCCCCATTGGGTACGGTTTTCACGCCAAAGTCCGCCGGGGTGCTCCAGCTGACGGCCCACGCCCGGTAGTTCGGGGCTTTGTAAACCTTGCCGTCTGCTTTCAGGTGGCAGGCCGGTGTCTGGTTCCGCAGAAAAATGGAGCCGTTGCAGATGGCGTCCCCGCCCGCCTCCGCCAGCATTTTCCGCAGGTTGGCCGGGGTGGAGCGGAGATGCTTCCGGTTGAAATAGATCTTCAAAAATTGGAGGTCGGAGAGCGGGACGGTGCCCGCTCTCGTGCTCATGTGTGAGCCTCCGTATTCTGTTGTTTCCCCTGATCGCTGGCCTGACGAATGGCATCCAGCATATTCTTAATAAAGGCGGGGTAGGGGATCCCCATTACTGCTGTATTCTCCAAAATTGACAGTCCCTCGTTGGCGATGAAAAACATACAAACAGCGTCACGGGCAAAGTCACTGGATGTGGCCTGATCCAATAATGCCCCCATCCATACCAGCGCCAGCATGACGCACTTCTTCGCCAGCCCCTTGAACCCGGCGTCGGAACTCAGCGCCCCGGTTTTGCTCTTGCCGGACTTATGCCAGATCGCTGCCACCAGCCAGCCCGTGGCGTAATCCAACGCCATAAAGCAGATCAGAACTTTGAGTGCCACGTCCCAGCCTCCCAGCGCCTGGGCGATGGCGGAGCCAGCCACAGCCAGCACCGCCAACACCGTATTTTTGATGTGTAAAGCGTTCATGGTGTCCCTCCTTTCGGTGTAACCCGCACATTCATTTTCTCATGTAGCTCCGTGCGTAACAGTAGCCCAGACTATCATAGGCCAGCTCCCAGTGACCCACGGCGATGACAGTACCGGCACGGCTTTCGTCCCGATCCATCACGGGGATGGCGGTGCTGTATACCCCACCGCTCGGTGCCTTGTGGGAAAAGCGGATAGGCTTGCCGTCGCTGGCGATCTTGTAGATGCCCTCCGTGCCGTCATCCTCGGCAGGGATAAAGCCCTCGGCCATCTCCTTTTCGCTCCAACCGGCGATACCGCCGTCCGGGTTCAGGTGGAAGTTTGCCCCCGCCTCCTTCAGCTCCTTGTTGATTTCCTCGATGGTTTTGCCGCTCTTGCAGCCCTCGTTGATGATCTCAGAAAACTTCTTTTCCATAATGTGTACCCCTTTCAAATTTTTCGGTTGAAATTCAACCGTGTTCAATTGGTTTTTTAGGCTCCTGACGCACAGAGCTTGTCCACGTCAGTATCAGAGTTCCGACTTGGTTTCGTGCAGTTAAAACTCAGGCCATTTTCTTTCGCAACTGAAACACACCTGACGGCCTTCGGGAATAATAGCTCCACAGCATACGCAGCTGTTATTCATGTCCCATCCTACGTTTTCGCAATCAGCGCAGATTTGCCGTCCTTCGGGGATGATTGCCCCGCAACAAATACAATATTCCATAGGTCAGTCGGTGGTCTTGGTGTACTTAATTGTTACCTGAGCAGAAAAAGTTTTCGAGTAGTCAGTTACAGAATTTAACGCGATCGAAGATGTGTTGATCGACACAGATATGCCTTGCGTCAGTGTGCTGCCGTCTGTGAACCAATACGGGAACGAGAAACTATACGAAGAATCTTTTTGCAGAGCAATGCCATGAGCAGCTACACACTTATCAATGTTCGCAATGCCATGAGGAATAGTTGTAGTCCCGGCACCCGAAAAAGATCCCTTTACAACTTTTGTATAAACCGGCTTGCCCAGATACCGCTCCATAGTTTTGTATTCCACGCCAAGCAGCATGGGTGGGTTTTGGTATTCCATCACGGCCGCAAGCGTCTCCCCGCTCGGGAGCGTATCATCTGTGGAAATAAATGTCGGAGTAGTCAGTGTAATCGGATTGCGTCCGCAATTGCAGAGTTGCAAGTTCCAATCATTTTTGCCCGTTCCCGATACGTAGAGGTCCAAAGCTAACGTGCTTCCGTCGACTTTTACAAGGCGAGCATTGGAAATATATGGCACGCTATTGATTTGGCCAACGCTCCTCAAACATTGGAGCTTTCCATGCGTATCGGGGGCCGAAGATACGCCTAAGAGCAACTCGGACGCACCTCCGTTCGCCCATGCATGGGATACTGTGAGATACCCGCTTGTGTAGTAGATAGAGAATGGCTCCGTGATTCGATACCAGCCGATTTGCCCACCAGCACTTTCTGCAACTAAAAACTGTCCGTTTAACGCGGAAATATTTCCCCTCGCCTGTGCCTGCTGTTCGGCACTAAGCGTCTGCGGCGTGTAGAGCACCGCACCCTGCACGATGTCCGCACCGATGTTCGCCCGGGCCTGCGCCTTCTGCTCGTCGGTGAGGTTTTGGGCCGCGTCGTAGCGGATTGCGCTGTTCCATGCGGCTTTCTGTTTGGGGGTCACGTGGATGTCACCGTTGGCGATATGCCCCGGAACGTCTTTCAGTGCCGTGTTAAACGCCGTCTCCGTGCCGGAATACCCGGCTTCCACGGCGGTCTGATACGCGCTCTTGCCGTCCGTGCCCTTTACACCGGCGGGGCCTTGCGGACCCTCCGGTCCAACGTCGCCCTGGGGACCCTGTACGCCCTGAATGCCCTGCGGCCCCTGGGGGCCGGTAGCGCCCTTGGCACCGGGCTCACCCTGCGGACCGGTGGGGCCTTGGATGCCCTGCTCGCCCTGTGGGCCAATGTCACCCTTGTCGCCCTTTTCGCCCTTGGGGCCTTGGATGCCCTGCGCACCGGCAGGACCCTGCGCGCCTTCCGGGCCTTGCAGTTTGCCAACGCTTACCCAGTCCGAAGCCAGCTCGGACCAGATGTAGCACTCCTTGTCCGCCTCCACCATGTACATCTTCTCGTTGCCGGTGGGGATGGCTTTTCGCAGCGCCGCCAGAGTGGAATAGATGTCCTCAATGTAGAGGCTGGTTCCGTCCTTGCCGGGAGCGCCGGTTGGGCCTTGTGCGCCGGTGGGGCCTTGGGGGCCTGCGGGTCCGGTTTCGCCCTTGTCGCCGGGTGCACCCTTGGGGCCGGTCTCACCCTGAATACCCTGAACGCCCTGCAATCCGGTCGGCCCCTGCGGGCCGGTAGGACCGGCAGGGCCGGTCTCGCCCTGGTCTCCTTTGGGCCCCTGCGCACCGGCCACACCCTGAATCCCCTGCGGGCCTCTTGCGCCCTGTGCGCCCTGCTCGCCCTGTACGCCCTGCGGGCCTTGGGGGCCGCGCACGTTTACGCTCTGAGGAGGGGACGTTACATTTTGCAGGGAGAAGGACATGACGCCGTTAATGTCCACGCTGGGGACGATGGCGGGTCCCACCGGACCCTGTGCGCCGGTGGCTCCGGTATTGCCGGTATCGCCCTTGTCGCCTTTTTCGCCCTTGTCGCCCTTCACGCCGGTGACCACGGTCACGCCGTTCTGATCCTTTACTGTGCCGTTGGTGAACTGCATCCGGCTCCGCTGGGGGAGGGCCTGTCCGTCCGGGCCGATAATCAGGTGGCCGGAAGAACCGGTTGCCTGCCAGACCTTGCCGTCCGTGCTGACCTCCAGCACCCTGTCCGCGTTCAGCCGGATGTACTTGAACCCGGCCTCGTTCTGCGGCAGCAGAACCGCCGTTTCCACACCCAGATTTTCCAGCTCCGGGATCAGAGTCTCGTTCATGTAGGTCTGAAGGGCCTTGCCGCCCTCGTCGAACTTGTTTTTTAGCTCGGCGGAAGTCATACCGCCAACGTCATTTGGCTCATCGTCCAGCGCCGCAATGATCGCCATGTTTTTGTTGAATTTCTCAATCGCCACAGGTTACACCTCCGTTTTCGGCACTTCGCCGGTCTCGTTGATCTTCCGCTGCAACTGGCCGTATCCGGCCCCGCCCCGAATGGGGACGGCTTCCTCTTCGGTAACAGGCTGTTCGCCCTCTGCTCCCGGCTGACCGCCCATCATGGCACGTTCCTGCTGCTGGAGGGCTTGGATCAGTGCTTCCTTGTCGGTGATCTGTCCGGCGGGCAGACGTTTCAGGTATTCCACCGTGGAGATCTTGCCCTGCATCAGCAGATTGTCCAGCGTCTGCATGGCGGCAATCTCGCTCCAGTAGGAAGCTGCGCCCGCATCCAGCCCAATGGTGAAGGGGATCTCCTTCAGGATGGAGAAATCAAAGGGAACCACCAATTTGCTGTTGTCATAGGGGTTGGAAATCTCCACATACCGCTCTCCGTAGTATTCGCCCATGAACTCCATGTAGATGCGGCCCTGATCCTCAATGCTCTGTAAGAGGTTCTGCTTCGTCAGCTCCATAGGCGTTGCCGCCGCCCGCTGCAAGGCGATAATAGCGGAGGTGTTGTCCGGGCGTGTATCGCCCAGCGCCACGTCCGACGCGCCGAGGAACTTCTGCGTGTAGCTGATGGCAATGTCAATGAACTGGCTGATCTGGGGGGAGATGCTGGCGGGGTCGATGATCTTCGCCACGCCCTCCACACTGCCGTTTACCGGAATGGCCCCGCCGATCTTGTTTGTCCACTTGGCTACCTTGGTGGAATCGTATACCACCTTCGGATAGGCCAGCGTCATCAGCGAGATCATGGACATGGCAAACAGCTTGTTCACAAAGATCTGGTTGGGCAGCAGGCCGGTAATCATGGCCTGTCCGTGATAGCAGTCCTGCACATAGTCCCAGTTCATCCACGTCAGGGGATACAGCTTGATGCCGAGGTCCAGATCGCCCCGGATCTCCGCCTGCCGGGTGCACTCGTAGGCGTGGACGGTGCCGGTCTCGTCATCCTTCCAAAGCCGGAGCAGCACCGTCACCTTGTTCCCGCTGCCGCTCATGGAATCCATGTAGTTGTTTCCACAATCCTTGTTGTCCGGCTGGATCTCGTCTGGGTCCTTGCCGTACCGCTTGGCCCGCTTTCGGGCCTCGCTCAGCAGCATCCGCCGTTCCAGAATGATGTAGGGCTGGCTCTGCACGTCCCGGTTGTTGGGGTTGCCGAACAAAACCTGCGTATTCATCAGAACTTCCGTGCGGATGGCGCCCTTGCTGGCCTGCCCGGTCTCCGCCGTATCGTCCCAGTAGGTATACATACAGCCGTCACCGTCCACGGCGGCATTGCGGGTATACTCCCGGATGCGTCCGCCGATGTTGTTGTGCTCGAAGATGGACGCGAACTGATCGTTGAGAATGTCGGCTACCAGCTCCAGGGTCTGCGTGTTCCGCTCCCCACTGGAGGACATGGCCCGCGCCCACAGCTTCAAATTGTCCGTGGAGATATTCGCCACGGAGAACAGCACCACCCGTTTCAAAAAGTTGAATACGGGGGTGGGGAGGCCGTTGCTCTGCACACCCTCCCACTGCTTCCCTATGAAGAAATTTTCGTTGGTCTCCACGCAATCATAGAGGTCAATGCCGCTGTTGAAGCTGATGCCCGCGTTGTATTCCTTGCCGACCCGCTCCGGGGTCATCGTCTGTTTGCTCATGGGTTCACCCCTTTATTTCACATTTCCGGTATAGCGGAGCTGCACGTCCGTCTCCAGAACCGTCGCGGTAGACGATGCCGATTTGCTCTTGAATACCAGCTTGTAGAAGGTGGCCTTCTTCACCTTCATCTTCACCCGCCGGACCTGCGGCTTCCGGTTGGTGCCGAAGGACCAGTGGGCGAAATCCGCATGGGTAAAGGTGGTCAGGCCGGAGGACACGATTTTCTCCGGGTAATCGCTGCGGCGGTTGGTCTCCACCGTTACGTGCACCCGCGCGTTGCTCTCCGGCTGGATCGCCACGAAAATAAGCGGACTGTATTTCAGCACCCAGTCCCGGTCAAAGTCCATGGAGCCGGTAGCGGCGTAGGCGTCAATGTCCTTGCCGTCATCGTTCCGGTACTGCCGGGAAAGATGCACCACGCCGCCGTCAGGCCGGAAGCCGTAGGTCTCCAGCCCCACCTCCACCATGGCCCGGAAGCTCAATCCGGTGTAGAGATACCATGCGTCCGCGCCGTAGTTCAGGATCAGCGCCTTGTCTCCATACATCCACCAATATTCCTGCGCCGATTTACGGTTGAAGGTCCGGGTCTCTGCCATGTCAAAGCCTTGCAACGTCACTTCTACCCGGTCGGAGATCCGTTCCGCGTTCCGTTCGTCAAAGGTAATGTTTCCGCTGGTGGATACGCTCCGCCACCGGTACACTGCCTGATCGTCCAGCGTCAGGGGGTTATTCTCCAGAATGTCCACCTGCCCCGGCGCCTTGTTGCCGAACTGCCGGTTGACGGGGGTCACATAGAACGCCGCCGTGGTGACGTCCGTAGCCGTTACCAGCGTGGAATAGCTCATGGAGTAGGTAGCGTCCTGCTTGAATACCACCAGCCGTGCGTAGTGACGCACCATCCCGGTAATAGGCGTGTTGGCCTCGCCGACCTCCGCCTCGTACAGATCCGGGAAGTATTCCGCTGAGGGCTTACCTGTGGTGGAATCAATGCCGGAGTAAATGGTCTTGTTGGTGCCGTCTCCGTAGAGGAACACGCGGCTGTCCGTCTGGCCGTTGTAAAGCTCGGAGAAGCGCATCCCCGTTACCTGCGCCCGTTCTCCGTTGCCGCTGCGGTAGATCAGTTCCAATGTGTTGGTTCCGGCGGCGGGGGCGGGGGTAATGGTGAAGGTCCGCGCCGTCAGGTCGGAGGTATAGGTCTGCGCCGTATCTCCGATCTTCACGGAGATAATCTCATCCACCGTCTTTTCCGGGATGTGGAAAACCGTCTCCTTGCCGTCCGGGGAATACAGCACTTTCCGCTTGCCCGTCAGCCGGTTCACATTTTCCAGCAGAAACCCGCCGCCCGCAGGCGTGGTAGCGTTCATCACTGTGGGGATATAACCCTCCACCGCCGTAAAGCTGCTGTCGTCCTTGCCATCCCAGCTCATGTATTCATGGCCGTTCAGCAGGTAGACCTTGTTGGAAAAGCCGAAGAACGAGGTCTGGTCCTGCGTGCACTGGCCCACAATCTTGGTTGTTTCCGCCGCCGGGTCCAGAGAGAAGATCAGACCGCCGAAGGCGGCGAGGGTCCGCTGCTTGCTGTCTACCACGCCCTCCCACGCGCCGGAAAAAACCGGGTTTGCTGTGGGGGCCGTGTGGCCGCTCTCCGCGCACCATGCGTCCCATGCCGTTTTCAGGTTCAGAACCGTCTTGGTGCCGGGGCGGATTTGTAAATGCTTCTCCCGCGTCACACGGAAGTTCCGCATCTTGCTCATTTCGCCGTTCTTGATCTTGGTATCCCCGTCCGGGTTCTCGTTCAGGCCCAGAAACTGGCGGATCTTCAACACCTGAATATCGTTGCTGGATGTGATTTGAGCCATCGTCCGGACCTCCTTTATCCGTAGGATAGATAATCGGCGGTCATCTCCCCGCCCGTCATCACGTCATCGTAGTCCTCGCCCTCGTCGAAATCGTCCACGATCTTCTCCACGGTTTTCTGAGCGCCCAACACGCGGGTGACACAGAAATATCGGGCAGCGTCGCAGATATGGGTGATCTCATGGGGCTCCGTGGCGCAGTCCGAGGGGTTTTTCTCGTCATGCTGGATGGAGGGCAGGTTGCGGATCAGGCCCACGCAGTTTTCTGTCACCAGCAATCCGGGCCGGTCCGTGTCGCTCTTCATGGGCTTCAGCAGCTCCTTAACGGCCATCCATCCCTGAACGCGGTTGTTGCTGGCCTTCAGCAGCCCTAACCCGTTCTGCGCGAAGATCTCCGCCATGCTCCGACCGCTGTCCTTCTGCCGGTTCCACATATCCGGCGGGGCAATGGTGAACTCAATGTGCTCCTCCGGCGGGGTTAGGGCATTTGCCAGCTTTGCAGCTTCGCTGACGATCAATCCGCTTTGCTGCACCTCCCGGTACACATAGGCCCGCCCCTCAAAGTCCACCGCCACCCAAAGGCAGGCAAACATATCAAGGCCGTAGTCGAACGCCCGGTATTTCTTCCACTCACGGGGCACCCGTACAAAAGGCGCGATCACATGGGTTTCTTTGCGGAACTCCGGGAAGAACGTGCCCGCCATGGCGTTCCAGTCGCCGTAACGCCACGCCCGCCGTACATCCTCCGGCAGCAGGTCCAGCATTTGCTTGTACTCCGGGGATGCCTCCAAAAGCTGGGGGTTATCGTCCACCGTGGCGGGGATGAAGGTGTAATCCTTGGCCTTTTCCCCCTCCCGGTACTCCCGGTCCACGAACAGCCGCTTCACCCACAGATGGCCGATGCCGCCGGGGTTGCAGGTGAGGTACATCCGCCGGGGGAACTTCGTGGCGCCGCGCAAGCAAGCGCCCAGTGTGCGGAACTGGGATTCCGAGAACTGGGTGGCTTCCTCCATGAAGATCCAGTCAAACTCAAGGCCCTGATACTCCTGATCGTCTCCGGCCCCGTAGTGGCCGAACTTGATGATGCTGCCGTTGCAGAAAAACATCATGCGCATACTGCCGTTGTAGCTGCCCACCTCCGGCGGGATCAGCTTTTGCATGGGCAAAATAATGTTCTGCTCCAATTCCGGGTACTCCCGGCGCACGATCAAAATCTTGATGCCGGGGTAGGTGAGCGCGCCGCCTGCCGCCTTCCGCAGCAGAACGTGTGTCTTGCCGCCGCCTCTGGCGCCTCCGTAAGCCGTGTACCGGCTCCGGGACTGGCAGAACTGCTTCTGCTTGGGGTTCAGCGTCCCCAGATCTACCTGCACCGTTCCGCCTGCTGTCTGTTTATATCGAGGCATAACCGCTCCTTATATCTGGCGGACGGGCCGGGTTCATGCACCCGCTCCGTCCATATATGGGGGAAGGGGCCGAAGCCCCCTCCCATGAGATCACTCGTAATCCTTGGTGCCCTCGATGCCCACGCAGCCGTCCTTGGTGCCCACAGCCCGCATGGTCTGACCGGCGGTCAGGGTCACAGCGGCGGTGTAGATCTGGGCGGTGTTGGAGTACCGGGGGTTGGTGCCGTCGGTGGTGTACTTGAACACCACGCCGGACACGGCGGTGATGCTGACAGCGTGGCCACTGATAGACATGGTGGGAGCGGCCAGAATGGCAGCATTGCCGCAAACGGCAACACCGTCGCCCTTGGCACCCAGCACAAAGCTGTCATAGTAGGTCACGCCCTGCACCACGGGGCCGGAATAGCCCTTCACCTTGGGCAGAATGTCATACTGCGCCAGCTTCACGGGGTCCACGGTGCTTCCCTTCCACTTGATGAAGAAGTACACACCGGCGGGCATATAGCGGTCGGGGATATTCTTCACCCGGCAGCCGTCGAACTGGCCCACCACACCGCGGGTCAGGGTCTCCTTGGCAAGGCTCTCGGTGCCCAGCCAGGCGGGATCCTGCTTCAGCAGCTTGTAATAGCTGGTGGCAATGTACAGGGTGCGGTTCTCCATGGGCACCAGGGCGTTGGTCATATCGGCGTTCAGGTCGATGATGAGGCCGCCGATAGTGCTCTTGGTGGGGGCGGTGGTCTCCTGACGCTGGATATTAGCGCCCATCACCCACTTCTTGATGCGGTGGCGGTCCATGTTGGGGGTGGTCCGCTGCTCCAGCTGACGCCGCAGGGCGCGGGAAGCGGACTTCTCAATGGCCTGATCCGTCTGATCCACCGCGTCGATGGTGAAGGAGAAGGCGGGCTTCTGCTCGCAGGTCATCTCCTGCTGGGTGTCGCCCAGGTCATAGGTGGTGCCGAATCGGTTGTCGCCGGTGTTGGTGTACTCGGTCTCCGGCACGGTGTCCACGCTGCCAACAACAATGGTCTTGCTGTTGGGGCCAGTCCAGGTGTATGCCTTACCGGCATCGTCATCGGTGATAGAAGGCTTAGAGAAAGCCTCCGCGATCTTGGTTGCGTATTTAACGGCGTAATTGATAGCCATGGTTCAAAACCTCTCTTTCGTCGGTCTCCCCGGCGATGCAAAGGCTTAGTCCCCCCAGCCCTCCAGGAACGGGTCCTTAGACTTCAGCCCATCGCCGGCGCTTCTCATGCTGCCGGTGGAGCGCTCCGCGTTCCGCTGGTTCTGCTGCACGGAGGCGGTCTCCCGCTTGGCGTCTGCCGCGTCCTGCCGCGCCTGCTGCACGGCGTATCGGGCGTAGGCGGCTACCAGAGAAGAGCCGTTCCGCACGTCTGCCCAAACCTGAGGCGGGATGCTGTTGGGGTCCTTTGCTGCCTCGGGGAATGTCTGTTGAAATTCCTGAATGTCCGCCTGTCGGCGGCTTGCTGCCTCGGCCTCGGCCCGTTGGGCCTGCGCCACGGCATCCTGCTGGGCCTGCCGCTCTGCTTCTGCGGCGGCCACAACGGCCTCCCGGTCCTCAAGCTCCACGGAACGCCGCGCGTCCGCTTCACTCAGGCCCTCGGCCTGCTTTGCCTGCGCCCGGAGCATGGAAATGTAGTCCTTGGTGTTCAACCCCTGCTGGTTTGCAAAGTGGTTTACCATCTCCATCACAGGCTTAAACTCGTCATACTGGCTGCGGATGCGGTCATAGTCCATGCCCTTCTGGGCCAGTGCCACCATTTCCGCTTCGTTTGCCTGCCGCACCTCGCCCATGTGCCGCAGTTCCCATGTCTGGGGCCGTGCGTCCACGGTCTCCGCCTCGGTCTGCTGCGTCTGGGCTGCCTGTTCCGCGTCTGCGGGGGGCTGGGTGTCCTCTTCCGGCGTCTCTGCGCTCTCACTGGGGTCCTCGACAGGCGGTTCCTCGCCAGTTCCCATCGGCTCTGCGTCCGCTTCCGGCTGGTCTGCCGCTGCTTCTGCTTCGCCGTCCCAGCCATCCAGAAAGGCGTCCGTGGTCTCGGGCTCCTGTTCGGGGATCTGGTTCATGTTTTCGTCCATATTGGCCTCTTTCCCCGGCCTGGTCTGGCCGGATCTTTGTATTTTTCAAAGCCTGGTCTGGCTTTGATGACAAAATAAAAAACGAGACCACAAGAAACGGCTTTCGCCGTTCTCATGGCCTCGTTGGGCTCTCGTTTTTATTCGGTTTTCAGGGGGAAGGGGACGTCTGTATCCAGCTCCCGCCCCTCAAAAATGGTGGGGTAGTGGCTTATCTTGCATCTTCGGCAGTAAATCGGCGTGTTGTAGATCACACTGCCCGGTTCGATGTGCTGTAATGCTTTCCCGCAGATAGGGCAGCGGTAGACCCACGTCCCATCTACCACCATGCGCCGAACTCCCCGTGTTCAATGCCGCCGTAGAGGTTTTCCACGTCACCGATCACGCTGGGAAGGCTCTGGCGGCACAGCTCCAACTGTTCCAGAAACGTCTGCCACAGGAAGTTGGCTCTGCTGGGGTCCTCCTCCAGCAGCAGCAGACCTGCCAGACCGTAGGGCAGCGCCCCGGTGCAGATCCGCTCATCCAGCGCCACCTCGTCCGCCATCTCCGCCACCTTGGGGCAGATAGGCCGCTTGCCGCCCGCCGCCTCCAAAGCGTCCCGATAGTTGTCGCTGTACGGGAACGCCCGGTCTAAAACGCTGTTCAGCAGAGAAACGGTCCGCAGCTTGTACTCCTTGGTGTCCGCCGTGCCCGTGGAGCCGGTGGATTCGTTCTGGGAATCCATCAGGTGGATGGCGATGTCGAAAATCTGCTGTACCGTAACCGCCATATCACACCTCCCGCCCCTTCAGGCTGGCTTTCATGGTGTTCAGATCGTAGGTCATCAGGTTGTCAATGCCCTGTTCCACGCTTTTCTGCCGGTCCGTAGGCTCCTCCGCCTCCGGCTTCTCCGGTTCCGTGGGGGAGGGGGCTTTGATCTCCCGCAGCAGCCGCAGAATCAGCACTGTGCATACGGCAGCGCCCATGCTGGCCGCCCCGCAGATCAAGGATAAAATCAAAATCAGGCCGTTCACCTCGCCGCCTCCTCACTTGAAGTCGCTCGCGTCCACGCCGTCCCCGAAGGTCACGTTCACGCTGATGTCTTGGCGGGTCTCCTGCTTGTCCTGATAGCCGCCCAGACGCTTCTGCTTGTTCAGGAAAATGCCTCGCGTCACCATGCCCTTTTCCTGGTAGATGGGGCTGGTGTCGATCTGCTCCTGAATCCGCTGATAGGCCAGCCGCACGTAGTAGCTGAACACGCAGCGGGGGTCCTCGATCTCCTCGTTGCCCGCTTCAAAGGCTTCCACCTGCGCCTCGACCACCTCGTCCTCACGGCCATCGTTGTAATCGTAATACCGCTGGAGCCGCGCAATCTGCCAGCGCAGCGCATTGGCAAGGCCCGCCTCGCTGTATGCCTGCTCCAGCCGATCCTGCGTGTCAAAGTATGCCTCGGATTCCTTCAGGAACGCCTTGATCTTCTCGATCGTCTGTTTTCTGTGGGCCGCGGCGGCTTTCTTGTTCATGTTGTCCATGTGCGCCTTGCGCTCTTCCGCACTGGGATTTTTCTTCTGATAAGCCATGCCCCGGCCCCCTCTCACAAAAATTCTGGCAGGGATGGCTGGATTCGGACCAGCGCATGAGGGAGTCAGAGTCCCTTGCCTTACCGCTTGGCTACACCCCTGTATGAAGCGCAGGTATTATAACCGCCCACGCTACGGCTACCCGTCTTTCCGGGCTGTCAAACAGGAGGTTTCCGGTGCCCGCTTCACCGTTGGCGGTCCCGGCAGGGATCGAACCTGCGACCCAGCGGTTAACAACCGCTCGCTCTTCCGACTGAGCTACGAAACCATGCTCCGGTGGGCTGTTCGGACCCACCGGGCAACAGGAAAGGAACTGAAGGTGAAAACTGGCTCTGACATAGGAGGCAGGCGGTTTCTATTCCGCCAACTTCATTCAAGCATATTTCGTCAAGTGGACACAATGGGTTTCAGTTATTTTCGTAATGTTCTACATAAAATCCCCCGCCCCCTTTTTCCGCCACCCCCCAGAGGGAGCATTCGCATGGCTTCCCGAAGCCGACATGTAAGTTCTTGGAGGGGGAGAGAGGATGTGTGCATATAGCCCTATACCCCGCGCGAGAGACACCCCCTGTTTTTCCGCTACCCCCCTAACCCCCTGCTCTCTGGGCTCTACCTCTGGCCCCCTGACCCCCAGCCGGTGAAGCCTCGGCCCTGGCTGATGGAATCAGCCCCCAGCCGGAGCAGCCAACTGGAATTGCCCAGGCCGGGAGAGGAAATACACAGAATCGACACAGCAACAGCCGAAGCCCAGTAGCCCCAACGGAAATATTTAATAGCCCCTTAAATCTCACCGGAAAAGGGTAATTGCCCCGCCGAATTGGAGCCGCTGACCTCTGACCAGATCACCGGACTATCTGCGAATAGCTCCGAATACCTCGCAAATGCTCCGTTTTGCTATCGTTTTCTCTCGCTCTCTCGCGTTTTTTATTCGTTTCTTCTCCCTCTTACGCTACTCTCCCGGTAGAAGCTAATAGAATCTAACAAGAATCTAACAGAAGCTAATATAAGCTAATATATATCCCAGTAATATCTAATACACGCTCACTCTCTCACTCTCTTATTCTCTCCCCCCTATAATCCCCCCTCCTTCTCTCCCTCTCTCGCTGCCGCTGCTGCCGCCCCGCCCCCGCTCACAAAAAGAAAAGCGCCGGGGGTGTTGTCCCTCGACGCTCTGTCGCTCGTTACAGCTTGTCCCGTATGGCCTCAATGATCCATGCATTTACGCTCTGGCCCGCTGCGGCTGCTGCCGCTCTGATCTGTGCCTTGCTGGGGTCGGTGCCGGTCCTCAGCTTGACCGTGACTTTCTCATTGTTCGCGCGCTCCCACTTGAGAGAGGCGCGGCGCTGGGCGTCGCTGGTCCTCAATGTCTTGTGCTCCAATGGATACACCCCCTTTTGCGTCTTATTATATCGCATATGCGCGTATAAGTCAGCCTGACAACATGCACAAAAAAGTCCGCCTGATACTGTGCGAACCTGCCAAACCTGCACGAATTTGCGAAAACCCCCTTGACAGCTCGTATCAGTCCGCCTTATAATCAGGCCATCAAAAGCGATCACGACAACGCCACAGGCCGACAGGCCGGAAAGGATCACACAATGACTACTTACTTCATCAACTGCAAGAACCTCGACGAGCTGAAGAAGGCTTACAAAGCCGCCGCCATGAAGAACCATCCCGACATGGGCGGAGACACCGCCACTATGCAGGCCATCAACGCCGAGTATTCCGCCCGGTTTGAGATCCTGAAGCGCAGCCAGAACGAGCAGGCCGCCGAGGACACCACCGGACGGACCCACGCCACCACCGAGAGCGCAGGCGATTTCATTGCCATCATCGCGGCCCTGCTGAAGCTGGACGGCCTCGAAATTGAGTTGTGCGGTCGCTGGCTCTGGATCGGCGGCAACACCCGCGAACATAAGGAAGCCCTAAAGGCTGCCGGGTGCCGCTGGAGCAGCACGAAAAAGCTCTGGTCCTGGCATTTTGCCGAGGAAGGCCAGCGCTGGCACAAGGGCACAAAGACCATGGCAGAGATCCGCAGCAAGTACGGCAGCACCACCTTTGCCCGGTCCACCAATTCCGACGCGCTCCCGGCTTGACCGGGGCGCGCCACCACCAGAAAGGAGCATTGCTATGATTTATGCAATCGAAATCATCGGCACCGGCAAGCGCACCCGCTACACCGTGAAAGCCGTCACCGAGACCGGCACGAACCCCACCAACGGCAAAGCCTACCGCACCCGAAAAAGAACAGCGGCCCGGAACCATCCGAGCCGCTGATTTTTTATGCCGTTTTCGCCATGCTTCACAGTAACTTCACAGTATAGTCAAAAATCCCCATGAAATCCTCATAAAATGTTAACAGACGGTTATTTATTCACCCTCTGCACCCCATTACACCAGTCTGCACAAAAGTCCATCAAACCACGCGGTTTCAACGCTTCCGGCGTTTTTTAGAATTGCGTTTTGATGTAACCTGATGTAGAAAAATTGAATAAAAACTTCACAGTAACTTCACAGTTGCGAGACGGGTTTCTCGTCGAAATACGCCGTCAGCTTTTCGGCTGCCGTCTGCCTCCGGTCCTGCCGCAAGTGGGTGTAAACCGCCTCCACCACTTCCGGCGTATCGCCCAGCAGGCCAGCCGCCTGTCTGGGGTCCAGCCCCGCCTCATAACAGATCGTCGCAAAGCTGTGCCGGAAGCAGTGCGGCGTGATGGGGAAGGTTTCCACCGTCTCACCGTTTTCGCCCTGCTGGATCTGATTCAGGCCCACGTCCCGGCAATAGTGCCGCCACTCTCTCATGATCTCATAGGGCGTCATATAGCCCCCATCGCCACCGGGGAACAGCAGCCCGATCCGGTTCTTCGGAAGCGCCTCCGCCAGAGGCGGCAGCAGGGGAATGTCCCGCAGACCGTTATCCGACTTCAGGTGATTTTCCAAAACCGGCTTGGTGGTTGCGTAGTTGACCTTCTTGTCGATGTGGATCACACCGGCTTTGCGGTCAATGTCGCGGTACGTCAGCGCCAGCGCCTCACCCCGGCGGCATCCGGTATAAAGCAGCAGATAGCCGAACAGCCACCAGCGGGCCGTCTTAGCCTCTCCCGCCGCCCGGACGGCCTCCTCTTGCTCTTCCGTCAGCGCCTCCCGCTTTTTGCAGGGCAGGCCCCGGCTCTTTTTCACCTCCGCCGCCGGACTGATTCGAATATCGCCCTTGATAACGGCATGGGTGAAGATCATCCGGCAGACCGCCAGCTCAATGCCGACGCTGTTTGCGCTTCGCCCTTGAGCCTCAAAGCGCTTGATGTAGTTCCGCACGTCCACCGGTTCGATCTCTGACGCCCGCCCCGGAAACGCCTCTTTCAGACGCTTTACGGCGTAGCTGTATACCCGCCGGGATGATTCGGAGATCTCGCTCTCGTGTTCCCGCTCCCATTCATCCGCAATCACCGGGAAATTCCGACCCTTCTCCGCCTCCAGCTTGTATTCCAGAATTTTACGGTCTACCTCTCTGTCAGTTTTGCCCCGGAAGGCTACCCGCTTGCCGTTGATGGTGCGGATTGCCTCGTGCAGTCCGTCCTTGCGGATGCCATATTTACTTTTCTTCGCCATTTTTTCCTTTCCTCCTGTTGCATCGCCAGGGGGATCGTGCTATACTGTGACTGATCCTCCTTTGGCTTTGTCGTGATTGCGATTGGTGGTATCATCTGCCGTCTGAGTGTTCCAGCACTCAGGCGGCTTTTTATTCTATGTACTGGATCGCGCCCCAGTCTCCGTGCGTGGCGTCCAGATAGAGCAGCAGCGTAAGGAACATGAAGAACAGCAGAATCCCGAACAGGACCCGCTTCTCCCTCTGCTGCTGGCGGATCAGCCGCCGCAGATCGTCAATATGCGCGGCGTAAATGCCCCGGTCATCGTCTTGCTCGCTGTTCCGCAGCACTTCCAGAATCTTTTCGGCCACATCGTCCGGCGGTTTCGCCGCGCCGGAAATGTAGCGCGATACCATGCTTTCCGATACATTGCACTGTTCACCGATTTCCCGCAGCGTCAGCGGGCTTTTCATGCGCATTGCCCTCGCCTTTTCCGAAAAATTCACCGTTTTCCCTCCCTGCAAGTTTTTTGCAAGGAAAATCCTCCCTTTGAATTGGACTTTCCTGCCAGATGGGTCTATCTTTTTCATAGACCCCCTCCCCTTTCCCCGGTCCCGCTTCGGCGGGCCGGGGTTTCAAATATAGAAAGGAGCATCCAACCTATGACAGACCTCGAAATCCTGTTGGCATTGCGATCCCTGTCCCCGGAAAAGCAGGCGCTTGCTATTCAAGCCCTGCAAGAGCTTCTATTATCGCAACGATCCGTTCCCGGTCCTCCGGTGAGAGATTGTGGATCATCGTGAGCAGCCTTTTATCTTCTGCGTTCAGCCCGTCTCCATTCGTGGGGGCGGGCTGTTTTTCGTCTATCAGATATGAAGGCTGCACGTCAAACAGCTTTGCCATTGCTTTTATCTTAGATGTTGGTATATCGTCGACCCGGCCGCACTCCCATTTGCTTACAGCATTGGTTTTTACCCCCAGCTTTTCGCCTAATTCCGTTTGTGTCAAGCCGAGGGCTTTCCGGTGCAGCCGGATCTTGTCCCCTATTGTCATCGCTTCTTGTCCTTTCCGTTTGTTATCTTAATAATACCATATTTTTTTAAAAAGTCAATAAAAATATCTTGACAAGATGAAATAAATGAGTATAATGAAATTATCTTGAAAAGATGAATTGAGGTGACAAAAATGAACGCAAATATGTTGAAGGGACGCCTCCGCGAAAAGGCCATGACACAAGCCGACCTTGCCCCTCAAGTTGGCCTGAGCCTGTCCAGATTCAACGCTAAGTTAAACGAAACTGGCGGTGCTGAGTTTTCTCTTGGCGAAGTCCGCGCGATCAAGCGCGTTTTGGGTCTGGATCAGGAACAGACGGAGCAAATTTTTTTCTCCTAAAATTATCTTGAAAAGGTGAATTACCAGCACTTAGAGCAAGCCGTATACCCCCGGCTTTTGGCGTTGTCCAGTGAGATGGGGATACAGCTCTTGCGCAAATACTGGCAACCGCTCCGGTGGTACTTGCTGCCTGTATTGGTGATGTACACCGTCACAGACTGCGGCTCCGAGATTGCCGGGGCGCTTGTCCCATTGTACGAACTGCTTGAACTACTGGCCGTGGATGCTGCCGCCGTAGCTGACGCCTTCCCTTCCGATAAGCCATTTGAATACCCGGAATTGTATCCGGCCTTCTGCCCATCATCGTAGCCATCATTATACCCGTCATTGTAATTATCGTAAGAATTGGCCTGGCTGTATAGGCATTTAACGCATATATACGAGCTATCATCCAATTCGACAAGATTCTCAATGCTTTTTCGTTCCTCGCACTGAACGCAGTATTGCGTATCCTTTTCTGCGCAGCCTTCGCAATACCCATCAGCGCCGCCATCATCCGGATCATATCCGCGTTTGCAATCCAAGCAAATTTGATACCCTCGCTTTTCAAAGCAGGTGGCGCACACATGTTCACCGCTCGCCAAGTCGATCCATCTGGTCACAGAATCCCAGCATTCGTAGCAATCGACCCGCTCCGCATTGAGGGAGCTGCATCCTGTCAGAACAAGCAACGCAGCAAACCCAGCCAGTAACTTTTTAATCTTCTTCATTTCAATCCCCCCTGAGGTGTTATTTATGCAAAATTCTCAAAATGATCTCGGCAATGCCGGAAAAGTGCTCCGCAAGGACGCCAAGAATGAACGTTATAAGCGGTACAAGCACCTGTGCTATCGCAATCTTCTTCTGAAATCGGCGCTCACGTTCTTTCTCGGCATCCTGTTTAGCGCGTTCCTTGACGGCCTGATCTTCCGCTAACTTCTTTGCGTATTCTTCAAATTCCCTTTGCACCGCATATCCCCCCCTTACCCCCAAACATACACCAATTCACACCAACTTGCAATCACGAAAAGGAGAATCAACATGAAAGAACTGAAAGTAAAACTCACCTTCACCGAACCCATCCTCGGCACGTCCCCCGCCAACCCGGAAATCTACCGGGAGTTTATCGGCTCCAAGTCCCCCGATGCCGCCACCGTGGAGGAGGAAGTCTCCGCGCTGGGCGCTGATGCCGTGGCAGAAAAGGCCATGACGGTGTTTCCCCGGATGGAGGACGGCACCCCGTTCCTGTATGACTACCAGATCAAGGGCTTTTTCAAGGATACCTGCGGCGGTCTCCGCAAGGTCAAGGGCACGGCCAGCGAGAAGATCAAGGCTTACAAGAAGGAGATCGACAAGCTGATCTTCCCGGAGCCTCGCGTGATCCCGTTGGAGTTCAACGGCCCCGTTGGTGAGTGCCAGCGCCCCCTGAGAGCGCAGACGGCGCAGGGTGAGCGCATCTCCCTTGCCATGAGCGAGGAGATCCCCGCAGGCGCTACCTGCGAGTTCCGGGTGGTCTGCCTCTGCGACGATCACGAAAAGGCCGTCCGGGAATGGCTGGACTATGGCCGGTTCTCCGGCATCGGCCAGTGGCGGAACAGCGGCAAGGGCCGGTTCACCTGGGAGGAGATCCAGTAACGCAGCGGAGAAGTCCCGCGGCGCTAAGCAATGGAAACGCTGTGAGGCGCTTGGCAAGGCCACGGCAAGGCGTGACCCGGCGGTGATTTGCCACGGAGCAGCATGGCGCAGCAATGGAAAAGTGACGACGCGCTATGGAATGGATGGGCCGCGAATCGTTCAGCAATGCAACGGCAAAGCGGAGAAACGCTTAGCATAGGCAATGCACAGAGATGCAAGGCAATGCAACGGAAGTGAAAGGCGGAGCAGCGTGTAGCATTGAACGGCGATGGAATAGCGAGGAGCCGTATCGCAATGAAACGCAGCGGAATGGAATAGACAAGCTAGGCAGTGCGGCGGTTTAGGTTAGCTACGCATCGCAAGCCGCAGCAGCAATCGCAATCACGACAAAACCAAAAAAGGAGGCCCCTATGGTCAACGATTTTTACTATGACAATCTGGAACAGATCCTCGCCTTTACCGGCGGGCGAAATCTTCTGAATATCAAGGACGTCAAGGCGTTCACCGGCATCCGGGATCCCCGCACCGTCAGAAAGCGCTATCCCATGGACGCCAGCGGCCATATCTCCGCCGCCACCTTTGCCCGCCAGCTTTGCGGAGGTGCCAGAAAATGAGCAAGCTCAACCTCTGCGGCTTCAAACCGGACCCAAGGCTGCCCGCGCCGCCGGAGCTGGGCACACGGGGAACATGGCGGTTCCGAATTGAGGACGACCATCCCCGCTTGAAACCTGGCACCATCACCTACATCAACATTCCGCACCGCTGGTTTCTGGTCACCTTCGACGGCGGCCTGCGCCAGTGCTATCACTTCGGGGAGGCTTAACTATGGATACCACAACGTTCATTTTCGTTCTGATCGGCGCATCCACCGCCGCCGCCTGGCTTTTCAAAATCGTAGACATGATCGAGAGGAGGCCCCGCCATGAAAAGAGATAGCCGCACACGGGAGGAGCGCCGCCGGGACCGGGCCGACTTCTCCGCTTGGGTCTCTTTCGGCTGCTTCCTCGGCTTTCTGCTCACGGTGCTGGCCCACATGCTGGGCGTGATCTGATGCGCAGACGCCGTGGCCGGATGGCAGAATTACCGCCCTGCCCCCGGTGCCATATGTACGGCGGTAAACGGATGGTAGCCCCCGGAAAAGAGGACCTGTTTTTCGTCCTCTGCGATTCCTGCGGCTACCGCACGAAAAAATATACGGACATCGCCCACGCGGTCCGTGTCTGGAGGGAAACCCAACTATGACCAGAAAAACCTATCCCATCTGCCACTTCTGCGAGCATCCCCTGAACCCCAATGCGGAGGACGATTGCGACCGCGTGTTCGTCCTGCCAAACGGGGAACTGTGCTGCCCGCCCTGCTTCAAGGATTACCTGTCGAACGAGCTAGATAAAAATATGGACCTGTTTGCCGATGCCCTTGGCATCCCGGTTCTGTACACGGAGGGTCCCAATGCTGACATTTGACGAGGCCACCCACACCTACACCCTTGACGGCATCCAACTGCCCAGCGTCACCGAGGTCACCCGCTTTTGTGCTTATGACTACAAGTCAGACCGGCCATGGTTGGCGGAAGCTGCTGCCCGCCGGGGAACCGCCGTCCACGAAGCCTGCGCCCTCATCGACTACGGCGAGGAGCCGGAGGAGACCCCGGAGATCGCCGGATACCTGAAAGCCTACCGCCGGTTTCTCAAAGACTGGAAACCGGAATGGAAACTGATTGAATGTCCCATAGCGGACCGGAATATGAAAATGGCCGGAACGATGGACCGCTTTGGGATCATCCATAATGCCCCCGCCATTTTGGACATCAAGACCGGCCAACTCCATGACGCCGCCCTCTCCGCCCAGCTCACCGCCTACAAGATGATTTTCTCGTGGGACCCGCGCTGCGGTTACGGGAAAATTCAATCGCTCTATGCCTTGAAACTCTCAAAGGACGGCACTTATGAGCTTCGCCATGTAGAACCAAATTCCAACTTGGTGAACGCCTGCCGAACCCTCCACAAAGCCACAGAAAGGAAGAAACGCACATGAATGAACTCGCTCTGTATCAATACAACGCCACAGCCCTGACGGTGGCCCCCGTCCCCCGCTCCGGGAATTACACCATCTGCATACCTGGCGGCGTGCCCGTCACCCTGAGACGCGGCATCGACTTCGGCATGATCCGCAAAAAAAACGGCGACGCCCTGACGAAAAACCCCGCCCTCTACAAGCCCGGCGCGGAGAAGGTAGCCGTGACTTACGGCCTCTGCCAGCGCTACACACTGGAAAGCAAACTGGAGGATATCGAACACGGTTTCTTCTATTTCCTCGTCCGCTGCGACCTCATCAAGATCTATGACGGCAAGGAATACGTCATCACCTCCGCTTACGGCTCCGGCAACACCCGCGAGGGCCGCACCGGTTCCCAGTCCCCCTATGACGGTGCCAACAGCGCCGTGAAGATGGCCCAGAAACGCGCCCTGGTCTCCGCTGCCCTGTCCCTCGGCTGCGTCTCCGATATGTTCACCCAGGACATTGAGAGCGACACCGAGGACGGCAGCGCCTACATGACCAACAAGGACCCCAACGCCCCCATTACCGCCGCGCAGGTCAAGTTTTTCTATTCTGCTTGTTCCCGCCACGGCCTGACAAAGCAGGAGGCGAAAGCCCTCTTGAAGGCCCACGGCTACGACAGCGCCAGTAAGGTACTCAGCAAGGACTTTGACGCCCTGCTGGATGCTCTGGAGCCGAAGGAGGATGCCTGATGTTTATCAACGGCTTACCGGACTGCAACCGGGAGGGCGTCCAGCAGAAAACCGGCCTGATCTGTGGCCGCTGCGCCAAGGACGCCCAGATCTTCACCTCCAAGAGCGGCACCGTCATCGGCTCCGTTTCCGTGGCGGCCTATAACAAGCCTGACGGGACCACCGTCTGGATGACCGTCAAGGGCTTTGGCTCCATGGGCCGTGTGATCGCCAGCGCCTCCAAGGGCGATCCCATCATCGCCGTGGGCCGCGTAGAATCCCGTGACTACGAGGGCAAGGTTTATATCGACTTCATCGCGGAGTGGGCCTCCGTGGGCGCTCAGCGCATCGACGCCCGCACCGCCGCCGCCCCGCCCATGAACAGCAGCGGCGGTTTTGAAGAAATTCAGGATGACGGGGAGCTTCCCTTTTAACAACGTTGTCGTGTGTGTCTAAAGAGTGATGACGGGCGGATGCAAGCAAGCCGCAGCACGATCACCGGCCCACCGGCAAAGAAGAAGGTCTCCCCCCACACCCCCCTCTAAGAAGAAACACACACTCTCTAACAGAGAAATAATAAATATATATTATATCTCTTTGTGTGTGAGGGAAAAGAATTAGATGCTTATACAGGAATTAGAAGCTAATTAGAGACTAATACAGGAAGTCTTACAGGAGGATCGTGAATAATGGGTTACTTTGACGACGAATATTATGATCCGGCGCATTTCCCAGAACTGGAAGGGGAGATGGAGACGCTGATCGACCATGTGGTGAACACCATCAAGGACGATGCTGTCAACCAGATCGTCGAAAATAGCGAGCAGTACCAGCAACTAAAGCGGGAGGTCAAGAACGCCAACGAGGATCGATGGGGCGCGATTAAAGCGTTAAATGCCTCTAACGAAGAGATTGAGCGCTTGAAAGGCGAGTTGAACAAGAAGCTCAATGAGCATCCGCACTTTAAATTCAAGGTCGGCGACAAGGCATATGTGCCGAGTTCTGCTGATGGCACATATTCGCTCACATGTGCAAAGTGCAACGGCGAAGGCAAATTGGTTTTCAAAGTGCATGATTCCGATATTGAAACAGCGACAGCCACATGTCCGGTGTGCGGCGGATACTCTCGTGATGGACGCGAGAGGCAGGCGTATTATTTTAAATACACTGCGCGGCAGACTGCTGTCACGGCCATCAAATACAATGTTGACCGCGACGGAGCCAAGACATGGTATATGGCGGGTGATTATTGGTGGTTGGAGGAAGATGTCATGGTTACCCGCGATGAATGTCTCGCGCTCTGCCAGCAAAAGATGTTGGAATCCTATAATAAGGCGGCCAAGATAACGGGACACGCCGAGGCGACATCCGTCGATCAGATTCCGCATAACAAGACGAATTAGAGGCTTCTATGGAAGTCTTACAGGAGAAGAACATGGAGAAGCAGGACATAACGAAATTGCTTACGCTGCTTGGGACAATCTACCCAAACGTGAAGAAACCGAAAGGCGAAGCCTTAGTGGAAGCGTGGTTTCTGGTTCTGGAGCCGTGGAGCTATGATGATGCGAAAAAGGCCGTGATCCTCCGTGCGAGGGATAATATATACTTCCCGAACCCATCCGAGCTGATCCCCTACCTGCCCAAACCGGAAACCCCAAAGGCGGAGGAGGCCCCCATGCCGGAGCCGTCCGACGCCTATCTGGAAAAATTCTACGCCAGGGCAGGCGAACAGCACGAGCGCTGGCACGAGGCCGGTATCCCCACTCCCTCCGAAGCGAAAAAGCAGGGCATGACTTACGCCGCGTGGTGTGCGCTGGCAGATATGCGAGGTGTTTGAATGGCAAGTAATTTTCGGCTGAACGAGCTGATCCGCCGCTATCCCCCGCGGGAGAAGAAGCAGAAGAAAGCCCCCAAGGTCGAGTTCCAGTCCAAGCAGCCCTGCTGGGATTGCGCCAACGCCTACGGCGGCTGCGAATGGTCGTTGCGGTTTGAGCCGGTTCCCGGCTGGGACGCCACCCCCACAAGCCGGGTGCTGAAAGTGGGCGGCAGAGGCAAGGGCGGTACACGGGTAGCATCCTCGTTTGTGATCCACTACTGCCCAAAATTCAGGAGGGACACACGATGATGCGGCTTGTGATTGACATTTACGATGGCGAGGACACGCAGGGCACGAAGGAGGCGGTGGCCATGCTGCTGGAGCCTCTGGGCCGCGTCCGGGTGGTGCAGATCATTGTTGACGGCAAGGAGGAGAAGCGGTGATTGCATTTGAGATCCCCTATCCGGCAACAAAGCGCGGTAAAGCGGCGTGGAACAAGCGGTTTGGCCTGAACGCGTATTACGCCGGTAAGCATTGGGCACAGCGGCAGAAGGACGCGGAAGAGTTGCACGAGCTGGCCCACTGGGCAATGCGAAAAGCAGGAATTACAAAACGTCTGATAAATCACCCCGTCAAGGTGACATTTTTCTGGAATGATAATCTGGACATCGACAATCACGGCGCGCTGGGCAAGGCATTTGTGGACGCGATGAAGGGCTATATTTTGCCAGACGATAACCGTAAGTGGTTTCACGCCGTGGAACACAAATTTTGGAGCGGAGATACGATCCGCGTGGAAATTGAGGAGAAAAAGTAATGGACGCTGTGGAGTTTTTGAAAACATTGTGCAGAATGTGCAACTGCGAGTGCTACAAATGCGAGTTTGGGAAAAGGCTTAGCGGGTTTGAAACCTGCACAGTCTGGAGAAAAACCCACCCGGACGAGGCCGTTGCCATCGTCGAAAAGTGGGCAAAGGAGCACCCCGTAAAAACCCTCCAGAGCGTTTTTTTGAAAATGCTCCCGAATGTGCCGCTGAATGATAACGGACAGCCTGCCTTCTGCCCAAGGCTGTTGGATACCGAATACCATCCGGTTGGCAGCTGCTGCCTCGACGTCGATATTTGCCAGAGATGCATGGATAATTTCTGGGGTCAGGAGGTGGAATGATGGATGCCATTAAATTTGTTAAGCAGTTGAGACGCATGAATGAACAGGGAGTGCCAAAGAAACGTTTCATTTATCCATGCGCTGGGCAAGAGACGGATTCACCAGAGGAAGTTGTGGCCGAAGTTGAGGAATGGGCGAAGGAGCACCCCACTAAAACCAGGCAGAGCGAGTTCTTGAAGCATTACCCCGGCGCGCGAATTACAATAGACGGGTTCCTCCATGCTTGCCCGATGGATGTGTTCTCAGATACAGGCGTTAACTGCAATGCGCGAAATTGCTTTGAGTGCCGGAAGAAATTCTGGCTTGCGGAGGTGGAGGACGTATGAAAGTGTTGATAGCCTGCGAGGAATCGCAGGAAGTCTGCAAGGCGTTCCGGGCGCTGGGCCATGAGGCGTATAGCTGCGACATTCAGGAACCCTCCGGCGGGCATCCTGAGTGGCACATCTTAGGCGATGCGCTCAAGGCCATCGAGGGGGGGCAAGTGTCTACGATGGACGGACGATTGCATAACGTTGGCAAATGGGATCTGCTGATCGCGCACCCGCCGTGCACATTTCTTTCCTATGTGTCACAAATCCATTTCTCGCTGAAGCACACACCAGCGGAAAAGGTCATCGCCAGATGGAAAGAACGCGCTTTGGCGGCGGTATTCTTTATGCGGTTTCTGACGGCAAACGCAGAAAGGATCGCAATAGAGAACCCTGTCGGGTTTATGAACACGGCGTTTAAGAGCGCAGACCAAACAATCCATCCGTATATGTTTGCGGATAGCGAAGAGGATACGGAAAACTATGTAACAAAAGCAACTTGCTTGTGGCTGAAAAACCTGAAACCACTACGCGGGAACGGCCTTCCGAAGCCAGATAACGGGAAACTGTTTGGAAAGCTTCCGAGCGGGAAAAACAGAACGTGGGCGGACACTTATTCCAGGAGCGCAAAAGTTAGAAGCAAGACTTTCCCCGGCATCGCCAGAGCCATGGCGGAGCAATGGGGCGGAGACATAAGGGAGGAACTATGAGAGATACAAACCTCGTAAATGCGCTTAGATGCGATTCAACAGCAGGTAAACCAATGGGCGACTGCGAGAAATTTCCGTTTTACAAACCGGAGCCGGTCCCGGAAGAACTGGTGGAAAAAGTCAATTTGAAAGAGTGGCCCTACTGCGAGGTTGACTCGATGGTGCTTGCCGCCGCCGACCGGATCGAGGCGTGCCTGAAATGCGGAAACTACACGCTGGCCCATGAGGGGGCCTGTAACGGATGCCGGTGGAGGAGGTAAGCAGATGGAAAGATTGACAAATAAACGCGAAGCTGACGCGCAACGAAAAGAGTACGAGCGCCGCCTTGCAAACGGGTATCCGAGGAATATCCCAGAGGAGCGGTTTCTGCGCCTTGCCGCCTATGAGGACACGCACATGATGCCATCCGATGTAACCTCGATGCGCATGGATATGGCTATCATTGCGGCGCTGTTCAACGGCATCGATGTGGACAGGATGAAAGAGCTGGTCAAGGCCGACAGAGACGGGCGGCTGGTGGTGCTGCCATTTACCAGTGGGCGCACTTTGCTATGCAAGGAAAACATCGACAGTCCGCGACTTATGAAGGATGTAGAGCTTGCAATTCGCTATTGCAGCAGTTGCGGAATTGTGTTTTACATGGGTTACAATGTGTTCTGTGATCTGGTGAAACATGGGAGAATTACTGCGGTAAGCGAGGAGGCGGAGAAAGCATTGGAGGCGCTGAAGGATGGCAATTAGCAAATCAAAGCGTGAAGCGGTCTACCGAAAGTATAATGGCCACTGTGCGTATTGTGGACGCGAAATCGCCTACAAGGATATGCAGGTAGACCATTTCCTCCCATTGAGGGCGTGGGGTATTGAGGACGCTGGAACAGATGACCTTGACAACCTCATGCCAGCCTGCCGGATGTGCAACCACTACAAGCGTGCAAATTCGCTTGAAACTTTTAGACGCTACATCGCAGAAATTCCGCGAAAGCTGCGCGAGAACTATATCTACAAGATTGGCGTGGTTTATGGCAATGTCATCGAGGCCGAAAAACCGATTGAGTTTTACTTTGAGACGCAAGAAAGGAAGGAGGGCTGACAATGGCATTTATAAACATTTATAACACTGATAAGAAATACCGTATTATCTATGCCGATCCCCCTTGGGCGTATAGACAAAAGCAAATGAACTTTCAACATTATGGCGAAGGGAAAAAATACGAAAACGATGTTACAGAGCATTATCCTGCGATGTCTATAAGTGAATTAAAAGCATTACCAGTGAACAAAATCGCTGATGACAGTTGCTTGCTATATATGTGGGCAACCAGTCCAAACTTAGATGTTGCAATAGAGTTAGGCAAGGCATGGGGCTTTGAATATAAAACAGTTGCTTTTGTATGGGACAAGCAAAGAACAAACTATGGATTTTATACATTGAGCCAATGTGAGCTTTGCTTGGCATTTAAAAAAGGGACAATCCCCAAACGTACTGTAACAAATATTAAGCAGTTTTTGAGCGAAAGGGTTGGACGTCACTCAGAAAAACCCGCAGAAATACGAAATCGTATAGATAGTATGTATCATCATTTCCATCGCATTGAACTATTCGCACGTCAAGAGGCCGTCGGATGGGATTGCTGGGGCAATGAAGTTGGCACAGCAATAAAAGAGGAGAATAAATAATGGCTGAATACATTAAGCGGGAAGCGGCAATTAAGCGCATCAAAGAAGTTTATTGCGCTGGCTGCAACAGCTATAACGGGGTAAGATGCCGTGCGTGTGGTACAGGTGACGCAATCGACATGATCGAAGATGCCCCAGCCGCCGACGTGGCCCCGGTGGTGCATGGGCGGTGGATTTCGTGGGAGAAAGCAGGAAACTTTGTTCCGTCACCAGACAGGCACGAGTGCTCTGTTTGCCACGATGCGGCGCAAGTGCTTGTAAATGGGTTTGAATTGTTGTCGGATTACTGCCCCAACTGCGGGGCAAAGATGGACGGCGAGAGAAAGGACGGAGGTGCTGACCATGAGGCTGATTGATGCGGACGCAATCCTGAAAGCAGACGAAAATTCCGATAAAGCGCTTGTTCTGGGAAGCGGGAAAGCTCTGGAAATAGCTTATGCCTTGCTAAAAAAGAAGGTGGCGGATGCACCAACCGTGGATGCCGTGCCGGTGGTGCGGTGCAAGGACTGCAAGCATAAAGGGTGGGTACAGGAGCCGTGCCACGGTAAGAGCGTTGATTATTGCAAAGTCTGGGACTGCACTTTGCGGAATCTGGAAACTACATTTTGCAGCTACGGCGAGAGAAAGGACGGCGCGGACGGCTGATCGCCAGCCGCCCCGCGCCACAAAAGGAGGTAAGCTATGGAGGATCGGGACAAAAAACTGCTGAAAGCCTATGCAGCGCACAACATGAACGTGAGGGAGACCGGCAATGCGGTTTACCTGCACTATAACTCCATCCGCTACCGCTTTCGGCTCATTCAGCGGGAAACCGGGCTGAACCCACGGAATTTTTACGATCTGGAAAAGCTGTTAGCCATGATCGACACGCAGGGGTCCTGACCACCTGCATCGGTAGGTCAAAGGGGAGGGGCACTTCATAAAGGAGGCCCAATATGAAATACCGATACACCGTCCAGCAGCTCCAAAAAATGGAGCAGTGCCGCTATCTCACCGACCGGGAGCGGCGCGTATTTAACTTAGTTTGCCGCCGTGGCTGGGCGATTGAGGACGCGGCGGCAGAGTTATACCTATCTCGTTCCTCCGTGAACGCCTGCCTGCACTCCATCCGGGATAAAGCGGGCATATCCCACCCAAACAAAAAACATCCTTAGACCATGACAAGCGGTGTCCTGTGGTACGGTAACCATAGAGCACCGCTTGTTTTGCG
>ERZ1034925.158-NODE-158-length-37515-cov-17.290630_pt1 | contig 37515 bp, 42 predicted proteins | sample MGYA00520687_ERZ1034925 | MGnify/ENA primary metagenome ERZ1034925 (study PRJEB33766, sample SAMN09781758) | gut metagenome | biome: gut microbiome | host: Homo sapiens | place: Madagascar | study: EMG produced TPA metagenomics assembly of the PRJNA485056 data... | reverse complement strand
AAATCATATATGGCAGGAATCTATATTATATATTTTTAAAATAAAATCCGCGCGTAGCGTACGTACACGCGAGAAGAATAAAAAAACGCGCAAGGTTGACAATTTTCCCTCTATTGAAAGCACTGGATTTTTTACGCTCTCTCTATCCCACGCATGAGGCTTGGAAGAGAGAAAAAAAAGTCTGATTCGGGAGGCGTTTGCATGGGCTATGTCTCTTTTGGTACAAAATGCAAAGAATCAGAAAAATAGCGCAAAAATACCAAAAACAAAAAAGCTCCTTAAAACATGGGTTGAAAGTGAGGGACAAGATGAGCAACAAAAGCACAAAAGCAACCGAACGCGGCGCAAACAATACAAAAAATAACGAGACGCGCGCGAAAACAAGGATGAAAATCAGCGCCGAAAAACTCATTACTGCGGCAGAAAAAAGCAACGGAATTATGTCCGTCTGCGCACGGCTGGCGGGGCTTAATCGCCGTACGGTTGAAAAGTATTTTAAGCTTGTCCCTGAAGCGAAAAGTGCCTTTATGGAGCAGCGCGAAGTTATAATTGACCTTGCGGAAAGCAAGCTCCTAAACATGGTTAACGCTGGAGACAAAGACGCCGTTTTTTTCCTCCTAAAGACAATCGGCAAAAAACGCGGATACAGCGAACGTTCGGAAACCGAAGTATCCGGCGCAGTGCAAACAGTCGTTGACCGCTTTACACTCAAAATCGAGAACAACTAATCACATCATACAGCGCCTAAAAAAACGGCGCTTCTTGCTTTTTTCAAGGGAGGTTGAAAAAATGAATTACGGATTGCCTTACAAGGGGAGCAAGAATAAACTTGCGAAAGAAATCGTTGACCTTCTGCCCGAAGGGGAAGTTTTCGTCGACCTTTTCTGCGGTGGGTGCGCGGTCACACACGCGGCGATGCTGTCGGGAAAATACAAAAGATTCATCATCAACGATATTGACCCGCAAATGCCTCAGTTTTTCGCGGATGCGGCATCCGGGAAGTTCAAGAATGAAAAGCGCGTGATATCAAGGGAGGATTTCGCGCGGCTGAAAGACACGGATGCGCTTGTAGCGACGGTGTGGAGCTTCGGGAACAATCAGAAGAGCTATCTATGGAGCGAGGAAAATGAAAAGGTCAAAATTCCGGCGTGCAAAATGATTCTGGCTGATACGGTGGAAGAACGTCTGAAGTACTACAGGCAGTTCATTGGTGCGCTTCAGGACGTGAAAGCGGAGCTGGAGCGGCGGCGGAAGAACATGGAGCGATGCAAGGCGGAATACGGCGAAATCGCCGGAAGTGTGCGAGAGGGATTGCAAAAATATCTTTCCGAATCAGGGAAAAGACCGAGTGATATTGACAGACTTCTCGGAACAAACGGAATGGCGAATCATTACTTCGGCAAGTCGCAATGGGAGTTCCCTACGGAGAATGCGTATAACCGGATTCGCGAGGCGTGTCCGAATTTTCCGCCGTATGATTACTGGGGGCAGAGATTGCAGAGCTTGCAGAGCTTGCAGAGCTTGCAGAGCTTGCAGAGCTTGCAGAGCTTGCAGAGATTGGAGAGATTGGAGAGCTTGCAGAGCTTGCAGAGCTTGCAGAGATTGGAGAGATTGGAGAGATTGGAGAGATTGGAGACAACCTCCGGTGACTATCAGAATGTGGAAATCCCGGACGGGGCTGTGGTGTATTGCGACCCGCCGTACAGAGGAACGAACGAATACAGGAACGGCGGGTTTGATTACGGGCGGTTTTACGACTGGCTCCGGTCGAGGGAGTATCCGGTGTACGTGTCGGAATACGCGATGCCGGAAGATTTTGTTCCGGTGTACGAGAGGAAAAAAACTTGCACGCTGGGACATGGCAACCGTACCAAGACGGTAGAGAAAATTTTTGTGCATGAGCGGTTCGTGGACGATGTAAGGCGGAAAATCAGCGGGCAACCGGAGCTTTTTGAAAAGAGCGGGGAGGCTGAAAAATGACATACGGTATTCCTTATACGGGGTCAAAAAACTTGATTGCAAAGGAGATTATTGACTTGTTCCCGACAGCGGAATGTTTCGTAGACTTGTTCTGTGGTGGATGTGCAATCACGCACGCGGCGATGTTGAGTGGCAAATACAACCGCTTTATAATCAACGATTCTAACGCGCAAGTGGTACAGCTTTTTATTGACGCTGTAAACGGAAAATTCCGCGATGAAAAACGCTGGATCAGTTGCGATGACTTTAAATCGCTTAAAGATTCCGACGCTTATATAAAGTACATATGGAGCTTTGGAAATGGCGGAGACAGTTACATGTACGGGCGTAAAATAGAGGCGTGGAAAAAAGCGTTGCATTACGCTAGAGTTTTAGGTGATTTTTCAGTTTTGAAGCGTGATTTTGGGATTGTTACCGATGACGCATCACAGCAAAGTATACGTTTGAATACTGAAAAATTGGGGCTGATAGATAAGCTGAAATGTAGCCTGGAAAGCCTACAAAGGCTAAAAAGACTGCAAAGCTTGGAAAGGCTGAAAAGACTGCAAAGTTTGCAAAGGATGAAAAGGCTTGGAGGACTGCAAACATTTTCTGGTGATTATCAAGCTGTAAAAATCCCTGAAAATTCGGTTGTTTACTGCGATCCCCCGTACGGGAATTGCGAAGAAACCATGTATCGAAGGACTTATTGCAAAGGTTTTGATTTTTCCCGTTTTTTTGACTGGTTACGCAAGGTCGATTTTCCGGTTTTTGTATCTGAGTATGCGATGCCGGAGGATTTTGTGGCTGTATGGCAAAAAACAAAAAGATGCGCATTTTCGGCACATAAAGCAAAGCACGCCGTTGAACGAGTGTTTGTGCATGAGCGGTTCGTGGACGATGTAAAACGGAAAATCGGCGGGCAACCGGAGCTTTTTGAAAAGAGCGGGGAGGCTGTCGCTATATGATGGCAGTGAACGAAATCGGGCTTCCGGCGTTGCATCCTCGGCAAGGTTGCGTGCTGAAAACGGACGCAACAGAGATTTTGTACGGCGGGGCTGCAGGGGGAGGGAAAGCACTATGGATTGAAACTCCTATTTTGACCGCTTCCGGCTTTAAGAGAATGGCTGATGTGCATGTTAGTGATATCGTTTTTGATGAAAACGGAAAAGCATGCAACGTCATAGCTGAAACGCCAATTTTGGAAGATAGACCATGCCGGAAAGTCGTTTTTGATGATGGTTCTAAAATTATTGCCGATGATTTGCATCAGTGGGTGACAAAGACCGACGCACAAAGAGAAGCGGAGCGCAAAAGCACGCCAGAATATCGCGCAAATCGGCGCGCAAAACGCCCCTTGCGTGGCATGGGCAAGCGTCCGGATTTAGCAGTTGCAAACTCAAAACGCGTGTATTGCAACGATGACCGCAAGTTTGAATCTGTCGTGACGACGGAAACCATTGCGGCAACTTTGCGAGTACGTGGACGGCTGAATCACTCTGTAGCAGTTTGCGGCGCGGTTGAAATGCCGGAATCGCGGGAGGAACTGATAATCCCTCCTTATGTGCTAGGGTTGTGGCTTGGAGATGGTAACTCCGACGGTTGTTGCTTTTCCACTGGCGATGACGATGTTATCCCTTACATCCGCGCTTGCGGGTTTGATGTGACCAAACGAGCGGCAAAATACAAGTGGGGGATAATCGGGTTAACTCCGCTTCTTAAACACCTGAATCTGATACACAATAAGCATGTGCCGGAACGGTATCTTTTTACCACGATTGAAAACCGCATGGAGCTTTTGCGCGGCTTTATGGATTCCGACGGGACGGTTGGCGATAATGGGCATTGTGAGTACACCAGTATAAACAAAGATATTGCGGTGGCGATGTGCTTTTTGCTTAACTCGCTTGGCATCAAAGCAACTCTTGCGCATGGTATAGCGCGTCTAAATGGCAAAGATTGCGACATAAAATACCGTGTACACTTTATCCCGTGGCAAACTGATATAACTCGATTGGACAGATACAAAGAACGCATAAAAACGGCACGGAATGCATACTCGCGGCGTCGAATGATCGTATCTGCGGAGCGTTGTAAAAGCGTGCCTGTCAAGTGTATACAAGTTGATTCCGCGTCCAGCTGTTATCTTGCCGGAAAAAGCTGTATTCCCACGCATAATTCATTTTTGATGCGCATTTTTGCCATTATGCTCTGCGATAACGTCAAGGGCTTGCAAGTATACCTTTTCCGGCGGTTGAGTGATGACCTTTTGAAAAATCATTTTGAGGGGGAAACAGGCTTTCCGGCGTTGCTTGCTGAAGCGGTGGAACATAAGAGTGTACGCATTACGACTAACCCGCCAAAAATCCGCTTTATCGAATCTGGGAGCACTATACATTTGTGCCATTGCCAGTACGAAAAAGATGTCATGAAGTATCAGGGCGCGGAAATCGGCGTTCTGCTGATTGACGAATTGACGCACTTTACAGAGTATCAATACCGTTTTTTGCGCGGTCGCTGTCGAGTGTCAAAACAAGTCGCGATTGATCCGGCGATCAGGAAATTGATACCGAATCTGACTTTCCCTAAGATTTTGTGCGGGTCTAACCCCGGCGGTCCCGGGCATAACTGGGTTAAATCGATGTTCATTGACCCTCAACCCGCCGAAACGATATGGAAAACATCCGCATCGGAAGGCGGCATGCTCCGGCAGTTTGTGCCGGCGAAGCTGTCGGATAACCCGTCTTTGAATCAGGATGAATACGCGAATCGGTTGCGCGGATTAGGGCAAGACTGGCTGATTAAAGCCATGCTCGAAGGTGACTGGAATATCACGGCGGGAGGGGCGGTTGATGACCTATGGAACGAACAGATTCACGTTATGCCGCGCTTCAAGATTCCGGAATCGTGGTACATTGTCAAGAGTTACGATGATGGCAACTCGCACCCGTGGGCGGTCGGCTGGTTTGCTGTATCTGATGGGACGGATTACATAACAGCGGACGGAGAAAAGCGACCGACAATTGCCGGAGATGCTTTTTTGATACAAGAGCTTTACGGTTCCACAGGCAAGGCGAATGAGGGTGACAAATCGAGTATCAGAGACCGTGCAGAGCGTATCAAGGAAACGGAGGCTATGCTCGGCTATCGCGTTGATGAAAGTATTGCCGATTCTGCGATTTTTGCTTCAACGTCGGCGGCGCAAGTGACTGTTGCGAAGCAGTTCGAAGAGTACGGCGTGTTTTTTGCGCCATGTAACAAAGCGCCGGGTACTCGGCATCAGATGTTGACGCTACTTAGGGAGCGTCTTACAGGCGCAATAGAACGCGACGCTGACGCAGGATTGTTTGTGTTCGACCATTGCCGTAATTTCATCCGGACGGTTCCAGTTTTACAGCGCTCTCAAAGAGACCCTGACGACGTGGATACCACGCAGGAAGACCACATCTATGACTTGACGGGGTATTTCTTGCTTGGCGAGTATGCGTCCCGTAAAATCGTGGTTGCATCGGCTGGTAATGTGGGCTGACGGTTGACAAGAATAGCTTAAATGTGGGCAAAATGGCAAAAAAAATATTGAAACAGGGAGCCGAATATGGCAGAAATAAGACGTGATGAAGAACCGAAACTTTCCGAATTTGCATTCAGCGATTATGATGATTTTGTGGCACGTCGTCGGCGTGTTGCTGATTGCTTAGGTGGACAGCTGATAGTTAAAGGTGAAGCGGATAAGTACCTTCCGCGCGACAAGTGGCAGAAAGAACACACCGAAGATTACGCGGCATATCTCAATCGCGCCCTGTTTTTCAATTACACTCGAAAAGCGTTGAATCGATACGTCGGAATGCTTGATATGGGAGAGCCTGACATTGCGTTCGGTTCTGACAAGCTCGAATTCATGCGCGATACGGCAACACAGTTCGGCGACGGGCTGAAAGCACTACAGAGGCGTGTCAATTCCGCACAATTGTCGCGCGGGCTGATTTGTCTTTTGCTGGAATCGACAGGAGACAATGAACGCCCCTTTGTCATTCAAACTTACGACGCAAACGCTTTTTTACGCGCAGATTTTGTGACGGTTGACGGCAAGAGCGAAATCAAGTTTGTGTTGCTTGATGAATCTGGCTATGACTACAACCCCACGACAAAACAGGACGAATACAAGTACCGCATGCGCGTTCTTGGAATCGACGGACGCGGCTACTACTATCAGGCGGCAATATCGCCGGAAGAGTGGGCAAAATTTAACATAGACGATCCCTCCGGTGACGTGGTTTATCCGGACTGCTTCGGAAAGCCGCTTGATAGAGTACCTTTTACGTGGTGCGGAGCGTCAAATCTTTCCGGAAAAGACTTTCAGGAACCGCCTATTTTGAACGTGGCGGATGCGGAAATTTCACTTTACCAGCTTTACGCGGATTTTCGGCAAGTGATGTTTATGACTGGACAAACGCCTCTGGTTGTCACCGGGCTTAAGGGCAAGGTTGATGAGATCAACAAGTCCCTTAGTGCGCTTAAGGTCGGTTCCGGTGCTGTTATGGGCTTGCCTGAAGGAGCTAATGCGGGCTATCTTGAGATGGCGGCAAGCTCCTTGCAAACGATTTCCGGAGAAGTTGAGACTTTGAAAAAGCTCTGTACGGATGACGCGTTGAGTATTGGTGATGCACGGGGTAACGAATCTGGCGTTGCCTTGCAATTGCGCGTTGATTCTAACACATCCCCCTTGCAGATTATCAACTCAACAGCGGGAGATGCGATTACAGATCAGTTGCGCTATGCGGCGCGTTGGATTGGCTTGTCCGATGATGAGATACTTGAGACACGCTACACGCCGTCCAAAGACTTTGCGGAAGCGAATCTCACGGTACAAGAGCTTGTTGCCATTGAAAGCTCGGAATCGCTCACGCAAGAGGAAAAGCGCAAGGCGTGGACTGACAACGGGTACGGCAACCCGAAAATTACGTTTGATGAGTTTTTGGACCAGAAAGACGCCGACACGGAGCGCAGTATGGCGGGCGCGATGTCGCCTATGATGACGGGCAACACGGCAACGGGGAATCCGTTTGCAACTGCCGGAAACGGCGGCAACGAACCTAAAGCGAGCGTAAACAATGGCAACGAGAAGAACGCTTGAGGAACTTTCGGAACTCATTAATAATCACCTTGCCAATTTGCAGCGTATCGGCGTGAACTGGTCGGGCGATTTGCTGGAAAGATTGAACGATGTGCAATCCGAACTGATGGACTACATACTTTCCGCACAAAAGAGTTTCGGGAGTGCAGGGCTTGATTCCGGAACGAACAAACGATTGAAAATCATCAAAGCAAAAATCGAATCCCTGTTGAATAAAGCGTATTCGCAAGGATACGACACTATCAGCGCACAGGCGGCTGGATTGGCTGAAAATGAAGCTAAGCATGCGGCAAGCCTTGTCCGGGCGATGACCGGAACGGCGGTTGCTCAAGTTGGGAAGCGGGCAATTGAAAACGTCGTCAAATATGGACGTTTCAACGGGCTTACACTCGCAGAGATGTTTAACTCGATGTCGGTTAAGGATGCGGACAAAATCTATACGACAGTGGCAAAAAACATCTTTTCCGGGTCCACTCCGCAAAGTCTAAAAAAAGCAGTTCAGCACGTCTTTGATGTCTCAAAATACACGGCCAAAACGGTCGGTTTGACGTGCGCAAATGGCATATCAAACGACGCGCGGCTTGCTACTTTTGCACAAAATAGCGATGTAGTCAAAGGCGTTGAGATACTTAACTCGCTTGATGGGAGGACTTGCCCCACGTGCGCACAAATCGGGGGCTTACGCTTTGCTGTTGACGCAAAAGATATACCAGTTCTTCCGGTACATCCGCGTTGCCGATGTTGCTATATCCCTGTTACGGTTCTCTCTGATATGTCCGAAGTTACACGCCCGGCGGCGAATGCCGATTTTATGGCAGAGGCTAAAAGGGCATATGAGGCAAAACATCCGGACAATAACTGGGAGGCATTGGCTGAAAGCTCGAAAAAGCGGTACTATCACAAAGCGATTCACGCATACGAAGAGCGCACGGGGAAACCAGCGTTTCGGCAAGTTCCCGGCTCCATGACTTTTGCGGAATATTTTGAGTCTCAAAGCGAGCAGTTTAAGCGGGAATGGCTAAAGCCTACTCGCTACAAGCTGTATCAAAAAGGTTTGTTGTCCCTGAACGATATGATGGACCCGGCAACGGACCGTCTTTTTACGCTTTCCGAACTCAAAAAACGCGATATTGACGCTTTTAAAAAGGCTGGGTTGATGTGATGAAATCGTGTTTAGGTTGACAACTTTTCCTAGTTTAGAAAGTTGCAAACATGATGTTTGTAACGAAAAAAACAAACTAGGAGTGGTCAATCATGGGATTGAAATTTAAGGTCGAAAATCTGAACGATGTGGCAGAGGAATTCAAGAATCTTTACACAGAGCGCGATGGCGCGTTTTATCTGGATGTTGAAGGGATGCCCTCCGGCAAGACAGATGAGGATGTGAAGAAACTGCAGAACGCGCTTGAAAAAGAGCGGAACGACCACAAAGCGGCAAAAGAGAAAATCCGCGCATTTGTGGACGAATTCGGCGATTCGGAAAGCATCCGGGAGCGGTTTGATGAACTTGAAAACCTCAAGTCGAGCGGCGGGAAGTCGAACGAAGAGTTGCTGGACTACAAAAAGCGGCTCCGTGCGACTGAGAAAGAGCGCGACAGCTACAAGACGCAGTTTGAAGCGCGTCAGAAACGCCTTGACGAACTGGAGGCAGTCGACAAAAGAACGAAGGTTCACGGCAAGCTGAAAGAAATCGTTGAAGCGCTTGATGCGAAATACGACAAGTCAAAAATCTACTCCATGCTCGAGGATTATGAGGATATGTTTGCGCTCGATGAAGTCGGCGATCTTGCACCTTTCAAGGGCAAGGCTGTTAAAGACTGGATTCCTGCAAAAGCGGACCTTTTCAACTGTTACGTTGCCTCAACTCCGGGCGGTTCAAAGCCGGGAAATGGACCTTGTGGAGCTGAAAAAGCGGGTTCCACGGGAGACATTTTCTTGGATATTGCGAACACGCTGAAGGGCTAAAACATACACAAAAAAACAAGAAAACCATACATAACAAAAGAAAGGCTGTAAAGCATGAAAAACAACATGTATGAAGTCGCGGTCGCGTTGGCTCCGAAGCAGAGCCAGCTTATCGACTACCTCGTTGAGGATGCTGTCATTGTTAAGGAAATCCCTTTTCAGGCGGCAACTCATGGAATCAAGAACGTGTTCGAACGTGTGAAGGACGTTACGGGTCCCACTCTGGTTGACCTTGACGCACCGCTCCCGCTCGTTACCGCTCTCACCGAACTCGGAGAAACTCCGCTGTTCAAGATTGGCGGCAAGCTCGAAATCGGCAAGGATAAAGCGGAGGCAATGCGCGGAAAGACTGAGTATCTCCGCCGCCGCCTCCCTGCTATCCTCAAGCTCGCGGGCTCCTCGCTTGACAAGGCTATCTACTATGATGTTATGCTCAAGCGCGCCATGGAGATGAAGCGCGTCAAGTCTTGCACCGCGTCTGTTACTGACACCAGCGAGAAAAAGTACTACTCTATGGTTGCCGTCCGCTGGTCTGCGGGTGAAAACTGCGGTCTGTACAACGACAATCGCACAAACGGAAGCTCTGAAGGCTCGTTTTTCACCACGGACAACCTCTGGGGAGGCAATCTCGGCACGCTTTCCGGTGGTGAAACCGGATGGGCAATTGACGTTACCTCCATGATTGGGCTTCAGCTTGAAAACCCGAAATACATCATGGGATTTGTCAACATTACGGAGGACAATCTGCCCTCTTACGCTGACCTCATCGGAATCGCCAATGGCGTGCGTGGAAACGGCACGAATGCACGAATTTACGCATCCCCGGAACTGGCTGATATCCTCGCATCCAAGTACAGCCGCGCGGCGGGCGACAATTCCTTCAGCTCGCTGGTTACTGTTGATACGGAAGGCAACGTCCGAATCAAAGGTATTCCGGTCGTGGGAGACTACAACATTCTCGCCGGAACTGAAGCTGGAATTCTCACTTCTACCCTTGCGGCTTGACGCAAGAGAAAGGCTAGGTAAAAATGAACGACATTGGAACACTCGAAAACATCAAGGAAGGACCGTTCTTCTATCATGACGCCCCCTTCCGCGATAAGGCGCTCGGCAACTCCGGGGCTATCGAATCTGGAACATTTGACATGGCTTGCACGCAGGGAGCATTGAAAATCATGCTCTTTGCTGTTACGGGCGCAACCGTGGCGGCGACGAAGACCGTCAAAGTCGAACTTCTCGGAAGCGACAAGGAAGACGGCACGTATACCGTATACAAAACGGTCACGATTACGGGAGCGGAAACCACCGGAACCGCAATCACGGCTGACGAAAAACAGCCGCTCGTTCAGTTTATTCCCGAACCGGACGCGCCGAAGTATGGCAAACTCAAAATCACCACCGACAGCAACCTTTCTGCCGTCAAGGTGACTGCGAAAATCGGGTATATTGCCCGGTAATCCGGATGCGGGCGGCGATAACATCAAAGCCCGCAAATATCTTTACAAAACGATTTTCAGGAGGCAACAAAAAAATGTATTTCAAACTCTGTCAGAATTGCGACCGCTTTTTTTACTCTTCTGCGGCGTTTTCCGCGCACAAATGCAATGACCCTGATTGCGATGTGGGCGCGCCTGTAAAAGCGCGTGAAGCGACCGGAAACGCGAAAGAAACCGAAAAGACAGAACTCGCTCCAGTCCCGATTCCCCCGGCTGAAAACGCTCCGTCGGCAGTTGATGAAAAAAAACTCCGGAATCGCTTGCTGATTGCCGTCAAAAAGCGTCTTGCGGACAAGGGTATCGACTGTCAGACACTCAAGATGGAACAGGCAAAAGCGCGGTACATCGAAGAGTTCGGCAAGCGCGATTTTGACAACCTCGAAAAGGCAATCAGAGGGGTATAAAAAACATGGCAGAAACACTCCCTGAACTCAAATCCTACTGCTCGAAAGACTGGGCAGACGCGTTTTTTGCGTCCTTTTTGTGGTCTACAAACTGGGATGACGCGTCGGACAAGCAGAAACTCGCGGCATTGTGCACAGCGACTAACCTGATTCAGAGGTTTACACTGTTTTACGATGACAGCGGGGAGGCGTTTGCATACGACCCCGCCGGATCGCTTGAAATTCCGGACCTTCTCAAAGAGGCAACAGCAAAAGAGGCTATCTACCTTTTGTCGCTTGATGAATCGATAATTGAACCGAATTCCTTGCTTACAATGGGCATTCAGTCGGCAAACGGTGTTGTTTTCAGCAAAGATTTTCAGGGGGATATTTTAACCATTTCCGTTCGAAACTTGATCCGCTCGATGGGCGGAGAAATCCTGCCGGGCGCAAGCGCGGATGAAAACGGGGCTATAGTGCAGGGGATGACTGTACGATAAAACGATTTTTGCGGGAATAAGGGCGCACCTCCTCGCCCTGATGGTTTTGCCCCTGTACCAGTCTTTATGACAAAACAGGGGCTTTTTTATACCTTCTTGAGTTCAAGATTGACAATCTTGCCTTATGTGTAAAGTGATAACAAGGGAGCGTTGAAACATGGCAAAACTTACACCTTTTCAAAAAATCAGCGGGAAACTTGTCAAGGCTAAAGTTTTCCGGAATACTGCAATTTTGAAATACAACTTTAAAACTTACGACTGGGAGACGGGCGAAGACGCAACGACAACGATTACAAGGGAAATTCAGTGTTACCCGCCCGAACCAGTCAATCAGCGGCTTGTTGATGGCAAAAATTATCTTTCCGACGATCAGATCATGCGTATACCTTACACAGAGATTCTAAACTCACGGGCGGCGCAAGCCGGCGACCCTGTAATCACGAATAACGGAAGGATAAAAACACTTGAGGAAATGCGCCCTTACAACGCAACTACGGGAGGGATTGCTACAACGACGGATACAATCGAATTCAGCGGAAAGACTTACCATATTGCGGCGGTTCGTGGTGATACGTGGATGGGCAACGCTCCGGCTGATTACTACTTTACTTTACGCGGGTGAGACGATATGCATTTTGATATGACGGACCCCGACGGGCTGAAGAGATTTGCGCGTAAAGTTGAAGACAGGGTTACACATTTTGCGCGAACTGCAATGGTTGAGGCGTTCCGGCGAATTACGATTAAAACTCCTGTTGATACAGGCAACGCGCGTTGGAACTGGTGGTGTTCAATTGGAACAATTGATTACAATTACGACTTGCATAACAGCCTTGTGATTGATTATGGACGTGCAAATCAAGCATTTATAAGGGTTAAAGCTGGCGATACGCTCTATCTTGCCAATTCAACGCCCTACATAAAGCGGCTGAACGAAGGATGGAGTAAACAAGCTCCTGCGCGGTTTCTGGAAATGACCGTTGAGGGCGTGGAAAACGACGTAAACAAATACGCAGAACAAGCAATCAGGGAGAATCCGTAAAATGGCGATTGACGACGAGATTATCAGGAACGCAATGAGGGCGCGAATCATCAAGAATGGTATCTTTGATGAGGGCGATTTCCAGTTTGAAAACGTGAAGTTTGACCCTTCGGGTAAAAATTTGTGGGTCCGTGAAACATGGATTGGCGGCGATGAGGAAATCTACTCGACGGCAAGCACTCGCATGGCAACGGCACTTGTTGAGTATGATATTTACGCAAAAGCGGACACAGGAACATTGCGTTGCGGACGGGCGGCACTGGCTATTGAAAATGAGTTCAACCTACTTACAGATGGCGCAATTATCACCGTTGCTAATCATCCGGAGCTTGATATTATGGTGTACAAGACGGGTGTAAATACGCGCTCGGAAGATACATGGTATGTCCAGTCCGTATTGCTGTATTTGAGGGTTATAAACCGTCAGAATTTGTCGCAAGGTTGACAAGGTTTTCTTAGGTAACTTGATTTTTTTAGAGGGGAGCTGTTCCCACGATTGAGGCGGGACTTGCTTCAGTCGCTCCCCTCGACTTTTAGGGGAAAACAAGGTTTTTGAACATAAAAACAAGCACAAAGACAGGAGAAAAAAGATGTCTAAAGCTGATGGAATCGAATCAAGAGCGCTTGATATCAAGGCAGTTTTCAAGGCAAGCGGAGATGAAGCAATCGCGCTTGAGTGGACGAATGAGGAACTTCCGGGCGCGGGTTCCCCTGAATCGTGGAGCATGCTTACGGACCAGAAGAGAATCAAAGAAACAGGCATGGGCGGCGAGATGAACAACGTCACGCTTACTTGTCCTTTTGACCTTGCGCTCTACAAAAAATTTCTCGGCTACAATCTCGACGGAAAGGAAGGTATCTTGACTTTCAGTTCAAAATACACTGAAAAGTCTTCCTCCTACAAAGTCGGCGTTGGCGCAATCGGTTTCAACTCAAACAACCCGAACAGCGCGTTTGAATTCACTGTGAATTTCATTGTCAAGGATGTTTCCACCGACAGCGCGGGTGATGCGACTTTTGACGCAAATTCTATTAAGGAGACTCGCGCTCTTGACTGGAAAGTGTCGTTCTCTCTTGAGGCTGGTTCTGAGACCAATCAAACGGCTGTTACAGATACTCAACTCGAGTGGACGAACCTTGCGTTTCCGGGCATGGAAGACCCCGAATCGTGGACGCTCCGAAGCGACAGAAAGCTTTACAAGGAAAGCGGAATCGGCGGCAATTATACGGATGTTCAAGTCACGGTTCCTTACATCGAGGAGAATCACGCAAAATATCTCCAGTACAACCGCGACGGGCGACAGGGAACGCTCACTTATACGCATAAAACTGCGTCTCCGGCGCGTTCAATTTCCTTCAAGATTGGTTTTGGTGAAGTCGGCAACGCGTCTTCCGCTCCTAACGGAGGAATGGAACACACGATTGGATTTATCGTCAAGTCCTGTGACCAAGTCACAAAGACTCAGGAACAGAATAATCGCAAAAATACGCCATAACATCAACAAACCGAAGGAGGCACAAACATATGGCTATTGATTTGTCTACTGTAAAGGCACTGGAAGTCCCCACGAAGGAAATCAGCGTCAAAGTCGGTGAAAAGGTTCAGAAGCTCACAATCCATCCGTTCAAGGGGCGCGGACGCGTGGCACTGCACGAGTTTAATGTTGAGTTTGCCGGGGCGGGCGAACAGCTTGAAACTCTGGCGCTTGTCTATGGTGCTGACATGTCGGAAATTCAGGCAAAATTTCTGCTTGACAATGCGCCGGAAACTGCTCTTGAAATTTCTCAAGCGGTGTGGGAATTCAATCATGAATACTCCGAAAAAGTCAAGGCTGAACGCGAAGAAGCAAAAAAAAAATCCGTAACGGCGGCGACGGAGACGAATACGCCGAACTGATTTTGCTCGCTTCTGAATACAAGGATTTGAGTATCCTTAAAAAGCCGCTCTCGGTCCGTGATGTAATCTGGCTGAGGGCGGCGTCTTTTTGTGAAAAAGAGCTGGAAATCAAGGAGAAAGACTGCTTGCTGAAGCAAGTCGGCACTCTTTACAGCGACATGTACATGTTAGGGCTGGATTTGCGCACCATGCTTATTGACATTGATAACCTGTCACGTGCGGAATACACTAACAAGATGTTTGATGAGCGCAACTTGCCATCCGTGATTGCTGAGCGCCGGAAATTTATCAAGACACACCGGAAAAAACGTGCGGACGAATATTCTGACGCGGAACGGAAGGAGCGCGTTGAAGCTGTTCTGACAGGCAAAAAGACAGTAAAACAGCTCGAGGAGTGGGTTGAAATCGAAGAAGACTTGTGATATATTACAGAGCTCTTCTCCCCCTTATGAAGAAGAGTAGCGGGGAGCGCTCCCCCTCGTTGCGCTCCTCGCTTTTTTTATTGTCAGTGAACAACGACCTTTGACGTTGACTCGCTGAAAGTTTTGTAGAAATAGAATGCAACAACCGCAATAATAATCACCATGATAACGCTAAATATGATGTTTGCGGATTTATACAGTTTTCGCGTCTCCATATCAGTACAAAACGCCTTTGTCAGCCACGCGAGCCAAGCGGCAAACATGGCAACAAGTCCAGCTGGTGCCAATCCCCAAAAAACGAAGTTTGCAAGGACCATGATTATACAGCGCATGTAATAGCCTAAATAAGCTTCTCCAACGCCTAAATGTCCAAAAAAGAATGTCAGTAGGATATATACAGCCCTGCTTTTAGGTTTGCTGTTCGGAGATAGCCATTCACCGCAATTCAAACATTTTTTTGCGCCCGCTGGAACGGTTGAAAAACAATAGGGACATTTCGCCTGATTGGTTCCAATCGCGCCTTGAGCAGTGACCTTGATTTTGTTTTTACAGCCAGCGCAAGTGATTGTTTCCCCGATATACATTTCAGGAAGGTTATACTCTTTTTTGCAGTCGGGACATATGATTTTAATCATTCCCTCTCTCCTTTTGGTTTGGTTTGGTTGGTTGTTTAATATAGCATGTACAGGCGGCTGTTGCAAGTTGACAAACAACTCTTTTTATATAACAGATAAGGAGTTTTTGACATGGCAACAGATATCACTACCCTAGCGATTGAGTGTAAAACGAACGACGCAATAAATAGCGTTGAAACGTTTACAAAAAGCATGGAAGGCGCGCGAGGAACGGCAAAAAGTCTGCTCGGAACGCTCGCGGGGGTGTTTGCATCCAACGCTTTACGACAATTTAAACAAGAAAGCGTTGCGGCTTTTTCGGACATGGAAGAGGCGCGAAACAGATTTAGCGTAACGTTTGAAAATACCATTGACAAAGCCAATGCGAGTATGGAAACATTGCGTTCAGAATTTGGACTGTCAAGATCGGCGGCATACGGCATGCTTGCAAGTACAGGCGACTTGCTGACAGGCTTTGGTATGACATCGGAATCCGCGCTTGATTTGTCGGAAAAAGCGGCGCGTTTGGGTATGGATTTGTATTCTTACACAAACTATGCCGGCGGCGCGACTGGAGCAACTCAGGCGATTACGGCGGCTATGCTCGGCGAAACTGAGCGAATGAAGGGACTTGGCGTTGTTATCCGGCAAGATTCCGACAGTTTTAAAAAAATGGTAAAAGAGCAAATGGAAACCAAAGGCGTGACGGAATCGGTTGCGAAAGCATTTGCAGTCTATACGGAAATCGTCAATCAAAGTAAAAATGCTATTGGCGACTGGAACCGTCCCGGAGAAACTTTTGCACAGGTTTTGCAGGCGCAAGGACAGCTTTTGAATGAGTTTAAAACCAACGTCGGGGAGACGTTGCAAACTCCGGTAAAAGCGTTTATGAAAAACATAAACTCCCTGCTTGAGGGCTTTAATAACCTTGATAAATCGACACAGAAATTTATTGTCACGGTTGGCGGTGCTCTTGCTGTTTGGGGGTCTATTAGAGTGGCTGTCAGTGCTTTTAACATCGCGCAAGGATTGAGCAATGTTTTGACAGGGCAATCAGCGGCGGCAAAAACAGCGGAAACAGCGGAAACAGCTAAACAAACAGTCGCGACGGAGACATATAACGCGGTTCTTGCCAAGCAAATTGCCCTATTGCATGCGCGGGCGGCATCTGTCGGAAAAACTCCAGTAGCAAGTAATCCCGCGCCTTTTGCGCTCGAAAATGCACGGCAAGATTTAGCGTATACACAAACTCGATTTGGGCAACATCAGGCGAACCGCGCGGCAAATATCAACGCTAAGATTTGGGACCAGTACTACTACTCGGCGGCTTCCGGAAAAAACATGAGCTCAACGAGCTTGCGTATCATGCAGTCTGGAGGCAAGGGGATTGTTGATAAGGGCGTTGTATCACTCCGGGACAACATCAAAAGCCTAAACTCGACGGCGGCAAATACGGCTAAAAACATCGGACAGCGCCTTGTACCTCAATTTACCAATGTTAACCCAGCTTTTGCGTCTGCTGGAAAACAGGTTGTAGCAACTGGCGGTAAATTGGCTCTGCTAGGCAAAGCGGCGGGGGCTCTTGGCAGTATTGCGCGTGTTGCAACTGGTCCTATTGGCATGATTGGCGGAACTCTTATCGCCCTTGTTGCTCAGTACAAAGATGAAATTGCGAACTGGACAGTTGACTTGTTTACAGGCGGGAAAGCGTCTGAGTATGATAAAATGATGGCAGATCAGGAAAAAGCCGCGAACGAAAAAAAACAGAAACAAATTGAAGAACAGCAGAAAAAAGAAGAGCTGACGCGGGAACAACTTAGGCGACAAGAGCTTATGGAGGAACTCCAGTGGAAAGAATCTGACATCTACTACAGCGAAATGACGGTAGAAACGAAAATTTTGCGCGACAGAATGCGTCTTACAGAGCTTTCCGGCAAGTATGCAGATGTTATGAAAAAACAGAAACCTGACCTTGAAAAAGCCAATAAACTGGCTGATGAAATCAGCGAGATTTACAAGAGAATTCCGGAAAACGAAAAGCGCCTGAAACGGTCAAGGGAGGAATTGCGCAGTATCTATCTTGACTATTTGTCGAATAATGGCAATATTGAAGCGGCGCAACTCTTGAATACCCGCGCGATTGAAGAGACAGAAAAGCAGTTTGAAGAGGCAAAACGCAAAAACTTGCAGGGGAGAAATCCGGAGGAATACAACAGCCTTTTGCGTAAATATATTGGCGCGCTGAACACCAGAAGACAGCTCGAAAAAAGGACGCGAGACAATGAACAGTGGTTGCTCGGCTATCAGGTTGACGCGTCTAAAACAGTGGCAGAAAAGGCAAAACTTTTGAAAGACGCGTTCGACAAATCGCAACAGCAAATGGAAATTTTTGCGGCTAATGGTCAAGTAGACGCGTTTAAGGAGGCGGCAGATAGGAGCAAAAGCCTTGCGCAACAACTCGACGATTTGAGAAAAGGCGCTTCCGCGCGCTTAGGCGGCGTTATAACGTCGAGTGCAAGCCTGCAATATGGCACAATGGACGCATACCGCGAACAGCGCAGGATTTACGAAAAAGACGGTAACGGTGATAGGGACTCGAAACAGCTGACGCGTAAGGCTAATCAGAAAGTATTGGATCTTATGCCACAGATGAGTAAAAACCTTGCGAAAGTGGCTGAAAAGCTCTCAAAGACACCAGAGACAAGTAGCATGCCTATTGAGCTGTATTAATATCTTTGGCACGAATGCGCGGTTTTAAAATTCCGCGCATTTTGTACCAAAAGGGAAAGACTGGAGTTTTGAAGCGTGGATTTTGCCTTGTCTGCGCTTGCAAGCTCCTTTTTTTTGGATTCCTGATTCATGAAATTTGAAAAATGGCGAATGTGGGCTATCTTAAAACGGGAAGCAAGTATCAGCAATAAAACAGCAGGAAAGGAGGCGCGGCATGTGCTACAGCGCTAAGGCGGTTGCAAACGCATTAATAGAGGTGGCAAGAGAGGAAAACAGACCTATTACTAACCTTGTCTTGCAAAAAATGGTTTTTCTCGCACACGGCTGGTATCTTGGGCTGACTAAAAATCCTCTGACTTGCGATATAATAGAGGCGTGGCAGTATGGACCTGTTTTTCCCTCTCTTTTCAAGGCATTAGTCAAGTATGGAGCGGGAGAGGTGACGGAATTTATTGCCTCGAAAGACAGGATTTTAGAAAATTCGGACACGTTCCATTTTATCAAAATTATATTTGACAAATATGGACAATACACATCCGGGCAGTTGATATCCCTTACGTATGAAAAAGATTCTCCGTGGGCTAAAACGTGGCAAGGCGGGAAAGGGCGAAATCTGCAAATTGATAATTACAGCATCTTGCAATATTATTCCAAAAAAATCGAAAATGCCGGAACTGGTGAAGCAAAATGAGTGTAATTTCAGAGCCTCAGGTGGATATTGTTGGACAGAAATCTCAATTTGCAGAACAGCTTAAACAAGCTCTAAAAAAGGAAGCATCTCCGTCCCAAAGCAGAGAAGAGGCGGCAGAAATTGCGGCGACTGAAAAAGCAAAACAAGAAAAGCAGAGAACGCGGAGGATGAAGCAAGACATAAAACTTCGGAAGCGGTATTCTAAAAAGATTGATTTATTGGTGGTGATTTGGGTGATATTTATTGCTTGGATTTTGGTTTCTGCTGGTACGAAAACTGTTTTTGTGCCATTAATACCCCCTAATTGTTTACGCCCGTTTTCTTTGGACAATTCGGTTCTAATTGCCTAATTTCCGGCGCGTCAATTAACATAATCGGGTTGATGGTGATTGTTGCGCGTTACCTTTTCCCGTCTGGAGACAAAACAAAATGCCGGAACTACGAGGAATAATGTAGCTCCGGCATTCGTTGTTTTTGGTTATTTTGGCTTGTTTTTTGAGCCTTTGGGTCGTCCTCCTTTAAGTCCGTTCTTGGCGGAGGCGGCGTTTTTCCAGCCTCCCCGCTTTTTGTGTCCACAGCAGGGACAAATCTCGCCGGGCTTCAGGATGATTTTTGGGAATTCCATTTGCATTTTCTCCTTTCTGATGTAAGTTACAAGGGGGAGCCCCTTTCGGAGCTCCCGATGGTCTTACTTCAACTTTCGGATCGCTCCGGAAAGACGCAGAAGCTTAACCATCTGCCGGGCTTTCGCCCGGCTGGCTTTTCGGTGTTGGTTCCACCGGAGAGCCTTTTTTATTGCCTCAATCATCGTATACCTCCGATTTTCGGCTTTGGTTTCCCTCTTTCGGCATTTCACCGTCCGTGTTTTCAAAGAGCTTCTTTCTTTTGATTATAAAAAGCCTATATTTTGGCTATTTCAAGTTCAAAAACGAAAAAATATTGGATTTTTTTAAGCTGGTTTCCGCGTCTTAGGTTGACAAGTATTGCTATAGTGTAACAACGACTTCGACTTTAAGGAGGATTGCACATGGAGAAAGACGCGAAAAACGGAACTGCTTGGCTTGCGATTGAGAGGCGAATTTTTGACGGAGAAGAACAGGCATCTGTGAACGCCCGCGAACTTTGGAAAGCGCTGGGGAGCAAGCAGGAATTTGCGAACTGGATTAAAGACAGAATCTCTTACTTTGAAGCAGAGAGAGATTACACCTCAGAAAAGCTCGTAAACGTTGAAAATCGCGGTCGATTTGCTCCTACAGAGTATTACATCACCCTTGACGTTGCCAAGCATTTTGCGTCGCTGGAACGCAACGAACGCGGCAAAAAAATCCGGCGAATTTTGCTTGAGTATGAAAAGTACATGCAACGCGAGGAAATCGCAAAAGAATATGTGGAAACGCTAATTTCTGTGCTCGGCATGGAAGAGGTTGCATACCGCCTCAGCGTGTACGACGATCTGCTTAAAATCGCAAAAGAAAACGGCTATACAGGGGATTAATCGGTATCATGGCTATCACCTACAAGTATGCGATTGACGGCGATACGTGGAGCACGGACGCGAACGGGACTACAACCCTGACGCGCGAGCTGGTGTTTGAGCTTACCGGAGCGGACTATGGTAAGCTTGAGCGGCTGTACAAGAGCGATAAAGCTCCTCAAATCCCTGTAAAGGGCGCGGCGCATCCTAATAACGCGCTTTTTAAGGCTACAGGCGAAAAGTCTGTCCGGAAAGAGGCTGATGGAAAGAACGCCGTTGTTACAGTCAAATACTCTTGCGATGATAGTATTAGTGATACAAACGGGGAAAAGAAGCCGTGGGAACTCGGTTTCTCGTCCCTGTCTACGTCGGTCGAAGTCATTGCAAAGCCTATGTTGCGCGACGTTACGGGAGCGCCCGTTGAATCCACGTCCGGAACGGGAATCGAGGTGGTGCATGACGAAAGGCATGTTATCTTGCGTGCAACCTATGCTGTGCAGAAGTTTGACGCGGGCTGGATTGAGAAGTACAGCGGAACGGTCAACGAAAAAGAAATGCGGTTCGGGGAGAAATTCAAGCTCCGCGCGGGCATGTGGCGAATTCGGGACATTTCCGGAACGAACGTAAAGACCACGGATGATAAAGGCAAGGAAAAGTGGAACTACTACAACGTCTCCATTGAGCTTGAGGGCGTTCCGTGGGTCGACGTAAACTACGACAAATACGAAAAATTTTACAAGTATTCCGGCGGTTCGTGGGTTGAGCTCGGGAGGGGGCAACTTAGCGGTTTTGCAACGGTTGTAGGTAATCGGTCAACGCGTATGGTTGTAGGCTCTGGCAGTAAAAAGCAGACTGTACGTATACACCAATGCAAAAAGACTAACTCGGAGCCTTTTTTTGGCTCCTACGAAGAGTGCTTTAAGGTTGCCTCTAATCAGAACGGCGTTGAAGAGGTTTCGGAACCCGTTTGGCTGAAAATGGACGGCACGCCGGAGCTTCCGGACGCGAACGGCAAAGTTATCCATAACTGGCTTTGTTACAAGGATTTTGTGGCAAAAGACTGGTCGCCTCTGTCGTTCCCGAAGGAGTAAGAAAGCGAGGAAAATCATCATGGCTGACAGCATACAAGTATACAAGCGCACGCCTGAGCGTGACAGGATTCTGACCGCCGTTCCGCGCCGTTCCCACGTTCCCACGGGAAACAAGGTGCAGAATGTGAGCACGAGGAGGGGGAAAGAATCTGATTCTGAACAGGATGTCTTTGTTTGCAAAATTTCCAGTTTGCAATCGGGGGCTATACCTATGTATAATGGGACCATGTATTCTTCTCTTGATATTGAGGGACAAGGAACTCCGTGTGTGGTTTGCCCGTTGGAAATTGCCGGGAATACGGATTTGTCCGGAATGTATTGCTTGGCCCACAAAATAACAATCCCGAAAACTGGGGAAGATATAGAATGAGTTTTTGTAAATATTGGGGCAAATTTCATATTCCGAAAACGCCTACGACCATTGATGAAACGGAGGATATTTGGTGGTCAGATGGTACGAAAGACATTAATTTTTTGTCCGCTAATAATTATATTATATCAAAAAGTTTTACAGGCAATCTTGTATGTCGATTAGGTACATTCAAGCCTATTTATAGGGATGTAAACGAGGGGATTTATTTTGTCGCAAGCGGATGGTATTTATACCGTGTAGGGCTTAATCAGTGGGTTATATCAAATCGGCTTGGGGGGAATCTATCATTAAATGGGGAAGGCGGCTATGTCGGCAACTTTAGCGATCCGTTTAGTGACGGTGAATTTGAATTCAAACCGTCCGGTTCATTTATAACAGAAAATGAGACTTTAGCTAATCTTGGGAGAGCGCCTCGCTACGATTCAGTGTTTTTGAAGTGGGATTGGGAGTATTGGAAGAGAGCAAAAAATGATATGCGTTACGGCGAATATGTAAATCCGAAAACCGCAGAAAAGAGATATGTCGGCTATCCGGCTTGGAAAAGCGGAGCGGATGTCGTTTATCTAAAAACAGGAAGTAAAACGTATACTGGAATTACTCATATTGCGGATGGCGACAAGTGGGTTATTGGTACGTATCAAGATGAAAACGGATGGTATGAAAGTAACAGAGAACCTAGCAAAGATAAAACTACGACATTTAAATTTACGTTACCCGAAAACTCTGAAAAAAAAGAGCAAATGGACGACATAGTTTTGACTTTTGACAAGTATGTAGATGGGCGTGAACTTGGGCTGTCTAAAGATGTTTTTGTGTTTGAGGTGGCAGTATGGAAATAAGCGTAAATAATAAGACAATCCCTCAAGAATGGGTTGATTTTGAACAGAACGCAGGACTGGCAATTGCTTGCTTGGTGGAGGCGTTTAACGAACGGCTTGCGTTATTGGATAATAATCAAGGTTTTTCGGCGTCCAGCTCTATAAAATTTGTGCAAGGATTTACTGCGTTTGATTATGACATTATCTTATATTTAAGAGATGGAATATCTGCGTGCTTGCGCTATTTTTATGATCTGGATTATGACGAAAAGCACCTTGAAGAGCACAAAGGTGACTTAAAAATGCTGGATTTGAACAGTTTTGACAAGGATACAGTAGACAAGTTTATCAACATCCCGCCGCGCGGAAGCCTTATTGGATCATTTAAGGATTTTTATGGCGCGTGCAAAGCAATCCTTCAAAAAATGACTGCGATACATTTCACCGGGGATGTCTACTCGCTGAAAGAACATTATACATCAGGAGCTCTCCACTATAATGATTTCGGAGATGTGCCAATTCAACCCCCTATTGATTGGTTTAAAATAATGCTGGAGCAAACAGGAAATTTTACAAAGACTTGCAACGCAACCGCGAATCTTGATGACGTAAAATATGATTTTGATTACAAGGTATATAATGTTTATTCAACGGGAAATTTTTGCAATCATGTCTATTTAGGCGAAAAAAAAGAAGACGGAGAAAGTAGGTTGAAGGATATTCAGTATTATAAAACGTCAAAGAACGCTATGCAAGAAATAGTAAAACGTTCCGGCATAAACTCGATTGATATTATGACATATAGTAAAGTGTGGTTTGCTTTTATTGACTTTGTAGAAAATAAAGCTCCATCCTATTTTAGAAAAAGCGATGTTGATTATATGTCAGAACATCTTGTGCAAGGTAAAGACAATAAAGACGGGTATTCCGTTGTAGATGCATTCACTCGGTTTGAGGAGTGTTTGAACTATGTAGACATGTCTATTTTCCCCTCAGATATTAAAGATGATATAAATTATATTATTAAAAATTTTTATCAAACTGTAGACAATCAATCTGACTGGATAGTGTCTCATAGTCAACATTGGTACAAAAACGAGAAGTTTGGTTATTACAGCCAAAATATTGAAAAGTTTATTAATATTGATTGGAATAACTCTAGTGCCAGTGACAGAAAAAATGCAAGATTTTTTTTTGACACAATGTCGTTATATTATAAATATCCTAGAAACTATCCTGATTTTTTGAAATCTCTAAAAAGAGGCTTTGGGGATGATTGGAATTATAATATTGGAAGCGTGTGGGTGGATGATTTTAACTCGTACCATTCTGATAGTCTTACACGCGGGGCTTGGTGGGGTGCGGATTTTTCAGAAGATGATATTTTTGCTTTATCTCACAGTTACGGTTCTTCCAATCCGCTTATGTTTACGGCAGCTATGTTGTACCTAAACAGAAAGCATTATAATTGGGATTGGTATACTTTTTCTGCATGTTTTAAAAGAGAGGCAGTTAAAATTTTTTATATAGACAATAAAAATAAAACAAACGATTGTCTTGTTAAAATTAGATTCAAAATATCGCCAAAAGAAAAAAACTCTCTATATTATTACGACAAGTCTAATAGTATTTACAAAAAATATAAAGATTCTGGCGGTGAAACAATTGTAACCCCTACTAATTTGCCTTCTTCATTGAAAATCGGCTGGCATAAAGGCGCGGAATTTAAATGGAGCGAAAAAATAAACGTTGATTGGCTTGATATGGAAGCCTGGATTCCGTCCGCTGATGACATGAAAAACTTTGAACGGGGGGTGGGCTTATGCGGAATAGAGGGAGAAATTTACATTATTCTTGACTACAAAAACGGCTTGAAGTTTAAGTGATAATATCCTGATAGCCGCCCTCACTGGTTGACAAGTTTCCCATGTTTTGAAGCGACTAGTCAATTATAAAACCATAGCCGGGGAAAGGGCTTGAAAATGTCGGTTACGTTGATATACGTTGATGTGAACACGGGGGACTGCTACAGCGAGAGCGGAGGGCAGTTTGTGAACGGCAATCGCCTTGTAAGTTACCTTGATTCTCACGAAACTTACGAGCTGCATTACGTGACGAACGGAGGAACGGCTGGAACGCCTGACAAGTGGGATAAATACACGGGCTTTACGGGAAGTCCGGTTGCGTCCCTGTTCGGCATTGACAATAACGTGATCCACCAGTTTGAAGCGAAACTTGCGGGGGCGGGGGCGATTGCAAAGGGCGACAGCGTGACAAGTATCACGGCAACGCTTGCGGCTGAAGAAATGCTTGTACCGAAAACGGGCTTCCTGCTTTTACGGAACGGCGCGGGAGAAGAGCAAACTTTTGCGTATACGGCACGCACGAAAGGAACCGGAACTTACACGTTTACGATTACAGCAACGGCGGCAACTTACGCATTCGCGGCGGGCGATACAGTCGGCGTTCCGGAAGCTCTGATGGTCAAGGCGGAGGGCGTGTACAACGAAGAGAGCAACGCGCTGAATTGGGTTGACGATACTCGCAAGGATGAAGGAATTTTTACCGTTCATTTCTGGATGATGAGTGACAAGGTAATGTCCTTTTTCGACTTTGAGACTACTGAAGAAATGGACGTAAGATTCGAGCACGCGATTTCCATTTCCGGAGACGTCGTTCGGCGAGTTCAGCAACAGATGTACATAAAAAAGCCGCTTCTGTTCAAAAATCCCTCCGCAAGCGTGCCTAACGTTAACGCGCAGGGGATTGCAAATCAGGCGTGGGTGCTGTCACTTTTGCGCGATACAACAGAAGTGGAGTATTCTGTCGATGGGACATCCGGATGGCACGCGGAAGCTACGGAAAGCGATAAGTATTACCACGAACGCCCGAAAAGCCTTGGCGGCGAATGGGGAGCGGCGAAAAAGCGATACCGTGGCGCGGCAGGACAGATTAAAAGCGTGACTGCTGTCACAGGCGAGGCGGGGACGGAAGCGAGCGTTGAAAACACCGGAAGCAGTTCTGAAGCTGAACTGAAATTCACGATTCCGAAGGGGGCGAAAGGCGATACAGGCGCGGCGGCGGGATTCGGAACGCCGACTGCGACGGCTACGGCGGGAGCGGCTGGGGGAAATCCTTCGGTTGAAGTGACGGCAAGCGGGGACAATACGTCAAAAATTTTCAACTTTGCTTTTGGAATTCCGGCTGGACCGCAAGGCGCGGCGGCTGGATTCGGGACGCCTACTGCAACGACTGAAACGCTTGAGGCGGGAAATAACGCGGAAGTCGCGATTGCGGCAAGCGGGGAAAACAGCGCGAAAATATTTGCTTTCACATTCAAAATTCCGCGCGGTGATACTGGTTTTGTCGATGAGGCAACAGCACTTGATACAAGCGCGGCCGGATATGAAAAAGGGAGTATTGTGACATTCGGAACGCCCGTTGAAACGTATCAAGTTATTACGGCAACATCCAAAGGTGAAACTCCGGCTAACGCCGCGGCAAAATTTGTCAAAATCGCGGCGGCTGGAGGAACTGGACCTAAAGGAAATACTGGAGCAACCGGAGCGGCGGCTGGTTTTGGCACACCGACGGCTACGGCAACCGCGCTTGACTATGGCAAGGTTCCGACTGTGACGGTTACGGCATCCGGCACGAACACGGAAAAAGTTTTTGCTTTTGCTTTTGGCATCCCTAAGGGCAAGGATGGCACGGACGGAACGGACGGAACAAACGGTACAAACGGAGTGACTTTTACACCCGCCGTGAGTGCAGATGGCGTTCTCTCGTGGACCAATGACGGCGGCAAACCTAACCCGGCGGCGGTGAGTATCAAAGGTGAGGCTGGAAGCGGCGTCAATCCGAAGGGCGTGTACAACGCGGCGACGACTTACGCTAAATTTGACATGGTACGTGGAAACGGCGGTCAGTGGGTCAGTAAGGTCGATAACAACACGGGCAACGCACTTCCGACGCTTCCGACGGAGCAGAATGAGTTCTGGTATCTTGGTTCAAAAGACGGAATCAACGGCACGAACGGCGCGGACGGGGAAGACGGAACGAACGGTACGACTTTCACTCCGGCTGTTTCGGCATCAGGCGACTTGTCATGGACGAACGACGGGGGCAAACCTAACCCGGCAACAGTCAATCTCAAGGGGGCGCAGGGAGAATCGGCTTACGAAGTATGGAAAGCGCAAGATGGCAACTCCGGCAAGTCCGAACAGGCGTTTTTAGAGGATTTGCGCGGCAAGGCGTTCCGGCACTCTTTTACATCGTCCGATGTTACGGCGGGGACACTTACAATCGCGAAAACCGGAATTCCGGTATCAATCAGCGACAATTCGGGCGTTACATATCCCCTCCAGTTTGGAACAGCGACAATCGCGGAGGATGGCGGCTCGGTTGCCATTGACATGGCATCCAACGTCGCGGCTATCGGCAAGGCAATTACTGGCACATGGCAAGTTAATTTCGCGGCTGGCGCATCCGCAGGCAGTAGCGGGGATACGTGGCAGTATGGTATTGACTATGACACGTCAATCGCGACGGCGTCTACAGCTTGCAAGCGTATTCAGGCGGTAAACGGGTCGATTTACTCGGATGTTTCCTCTTTTTCGCAAATGCCGGCGCACAATTTCCGGCGTTGCGTAATGAGCAACCTTGCGACGCGGACAATTGCCTATTACTTGCATCCGTCGAACTCGAATTTGAAAGAGGATGGCTCGGACGCCACGCTTACGGGCGCGGACGGCGATGTTATGGTTGAGATACCTATTACGCATTGGCGCGTTGATACTTACACAGACGCAAGCGCACATGTGCACTACAGATACCTTGTATCTGACAAGCCGTTCCCCGGTTCCTCGATTCATCCGTTCTTTTATGTCTCTCCGGACGGAGCTACGGCACGCGTGCAATATGTGGGGGCGTTCCGGTCGGTCCTTTGCGGTTCGGATGGTACACCTACAGCAACTACGGGGCTTACGGAAGCGGCGGCGTATGCAAGCGGCAATCGATTCCGCTCTCTGCCTCAATACAAGCCGCATTCCGGCGCAACTCTTGCACAATATCGCGCTGGACATATTGCGAATGGCGGGACGAACGTGAACTGCCTGTTCGGTATGTGGGCAATGCTTATGATGGCGATTGACGCGGGAAGTTTCGATACTCAAACGCTTTCGCCGGGCTTTACCAATCTCACGGCTTTTTCATACGCATCGCTTCGTGAAACGGGTCGGACGCGGTGGTACGGGAACGCGACGGGAAGCTGCATGGCGGATGTGAGCGGGGCTGACGCAGACATTACCGCGTGGCTGTCCGGGCTGACGCCGGAGAAGAAGATTGTGCAATGGAGCTGGCGCGGGATCGAGGACCCGTTCGGAGCTCTTACGTATTTTGAGGACGGGTTCCAGAAATTGCCCTCCGGGTACTGGTTCACGCAGGCGACGGGGAAGTACGCGCTGTTCGATTCCGCGTTGACAGCGGGGGAGGTATCCGGCGTCTTCCCGCCGTCCGGATATACGGGAAATGCGCTCATCTGGGTCTATCAGATGTTCCCGACTGCAAGCGGTTTTATCAAGACTTTTGACCCGAAGACATTTCTGCCGCTTTCGGGTGGAGGGTCCAGCACTACGTATCTGTGTGACAATGTGTACAACGACGCGGCGACGGGCGCAAGGGTGATTTACCGTGGTGGGCAACAGTCGGGGAGCGGCGCGGCTGGAATGGGTTGCGTCTATCTGCTCGGCGAGCGTTCGGTGGCGTTGAAATACGCGGGCGGGCGGCTTGCGTGCTGAACAACAACAAAAGGTCAAAAAAGCAAGGAGTTATGAAGCATGATTGAGACAATTGAGGCGCTTCCGGCGGGATTTCATCCGGAATTTTTCCGGGAGACGGAATCTTTTACCGCTCCGGAAATTCGACGCGAGGGAATGACGGTCTATTTTCCGGCGTTTGTAAGGGCTACAATGAACGAAAACGACGAATACGGCATAACTGTCACATACCGCTATTTCGACGTTCCTGTACCCTTTACGGGGCAGGATTTGACGAATGAAGATGAGTTCGCATTTGTGAATTACGCGACAATCCGCAAGTTTTTTTACGGATCGCAGGAAATGCAAGCGGAACTGCGTGACGATTTCGTGTGGGAGGCGCATAGGCAAGCGGTCAGAAGCGCGTTTCCAAAGACGGCAGGGGCGGTGAATGAACTTGCGCAACGGTTCAAGGCAATCAAGGCGACATTCTGGGCGGCGGTTGATGAAGTGTGCTCCAAAGTCGGAAAAACTCGTTCAGATTTGCCCGTATCGGGCGGTTTTAACGCGGAGCAGATGGTCGCTTTTGCCATTGAGAACGGCATGAGCGCGGCTGACATTGCCTCGTATACAAGCAAGTTTGCGATTATCAGCTTAAACTTGCTTCAGAACAACCGGAATTGGGATGAACTCTTTGTGGACATTCCGGCTCCGGCGGCGACTGAAACAGCGACTGAAACAGCGACTACAAACACCACAGCAGAAAACGGGGAGGAATAAGCACTATGCCTTTTACGGAAAAGTTTTACACTGACGCGGAAATGACACAAACGCCTCCGGCTGGGACGCGGGTTATTTTTCAGGGGTATTCGGACGGAACGGCAAGCGGGGACAAAGTCTTGCGATACAAAGATGAAAACGGAGAATTCGGCACGGTTTCGGCAAGCGGTTCCGGTGGAGGAAGTGCGCCTGAACAGGAGATGGCGATTACGTGGGGCGTTCTTGCTTCTGTTACGGACGCTTCAAGTTTTACGGGGACGGCGCAAGCTCTGAAATCGGATGGGACTTTAAGTCTTCCCGGCTATGTGACATACGACTTTACAAAACCGGAGGCGTAAGGCATGAGCTATCTTTGTATCAAAAAGCAGGAACCGACGGCGGGCGCAAAGGGCATTATGTGCGGCGGGGTGTTTTTGCCTATTGAAAGCTATGAATCTGAGCCCCCTACTCCGGCATCGCAAATACCCTCTGAGGGGCTGACGCTTTATGTTCCTTTGTCGGAAGCTCCCAATGCCTCGGAATGGGCTGGATACGGGTCTATAACCTACAAAACAGTTGACGGAGTGCCTTGCGCTTATTTTAACGGCGATAACAGCAACGGTTTGTATATGGGGGGAAAAGCGTTTGAGACGCAAACTTTTACAGTAAGCATCGTATTCAACACAAAAAGTTTTTCACCTACATCAGGATATATGCCATATCTGGTCAACTTCGGAACTTCGAGTTCTGATAACTCGCGGCTTGCATTGCGTCTTGACAACTATTACAGCAATATCAGAAACGCGCTCGCCATGGTGTATAACGGCGTTTATCTGTTGGTTCAAAATTTGAGCGCGGATACATGGTATTCCGCGCAAATGAAGTTTGACGGAAGGCAAATATCGCTGTATTTGAACGGGGAATTAAAATCGCAATTTAATGTTTCAGCGATGGAGATTCAATCGGGAGTTTGGATTGGTAAGTCGCCTAGCAACGACGGAGCTTTCAACGGGTATTTGTCTTCATTGCGTGTATACAACCGCGCCTTGTCGGACGCGGAAATAGCGTTGCTTGCGCGGGAATTCGTGTTTAATCCCGCTCCTTTGGCAGGGAGAAAAGGTCTTCTTGTTCCGGTCGGGGAAAGCGTGGCGGCGCCTCCGGCAAACGGGATGGTTTTTTACGCGCCGCTGTCGGAGGAATCAAGCACGGCAGAAACAGGGCAAGCTCTGACAAAGAATGGGACCATTACCTATGAAACGCTTGCAGGTATACCTTGCATTACAAAAGGCAATACAAGCGCGTACTTGAGTGCACCATTAAGCGTTGAAGGGGTATTTACTCTGTCTTTTTGGATTAAAACAACATATACGGGAGAGTATATCGGGATGGCATATGTTGGGGGGCTGTGTATTTTTGACGCGTCATCTAACTCAAGTTTTCAGTTTTCCGCAAAAAAGAACTCTTCGGAACGTATAAACTTTCAGGGCATTTCAAAACCGCTTAAATGGCGTGATGGGGCTTGGCATCATATAGCCATGTCTATTACATCAACAGAATCAAAACTTTATTGTGATGGGACGCTTATTTCTACAGCTTCCGGTGTGAATATTTCTACATCATCCAACGCTTATATCGGTTGGGATAATGACGGAGACAATGCGGCGGCAAGCTACTCTAGATTCCGGATTTATAACCGCATACTTTCTGCAAGTGAAATTCAGTCTCTTGCTTTTGAACATAACCCTACAAAATCGCTGTTTATCCCTCTTCAAACAGCCTATGGAACGCCTCAAGCCGGGCAGAAGGGGATTATTGTAAGGAGCTCTCAAGTTGTAGGGCATGCGACCTACAGCAAGAGCGCGGAAGCAATGCCGACGGAGGGGCTTGTTTTTTATCTCCCTTGCGACAGCGACAGCTATACCACAGCGGAAACAGGACAAACGCTTAGCAAGAGCGGAACGGTTACAGCAACGACGGTAAACGGCATTCCATGTCTTGAAATAAAATCCGGTTCGTATTTGAACGGCACGCTTGACGGCTTTTCCGGTGATGTGTCTATGGCGTTGTCGTTTTGGTTCAAACGACTGGACAGCAACTCAAGCGCGTATGTTACAGCCGGAAAGGGCAATTACAGTCTCACAAATGGGAATGAAATCTGGGGAAGCGTGGAATCGGACCATATCGAGACGGCATGCGGGAGCGCCGGAAGTGATGCAAGGAGAGCAGGGATTTACAATGCCGCGATTGGGACTGGCTGGCATCACGGCTATTTCAGCTATGACGCGACAAGTAAGAAGTTCAAGACAGTTCTTGACGGAAACACGGAAAACGCGGCGTATTCTGCTGAACGGTCGTATAACTTTTCAAGCGGGCTGACGCTCTGTATCAACTCACTTGCTAGAGCAACTTCCGCTGTAAAAGGCAATGCGGATTATTCGCAAATTCGTATTTTCAACCGTGCACTTTCGGACGCGGAAATCAAGCTCCTTGCGGGAGAGTACAAGCCGGAGGAAGTCAAGAAGATGTTTATCGCGGTGAAAGGAACTGAAATCACTGATATTCCATCGGATGGGTTGATATTCCATGCTCCGTTCAACGGTAATACTACTCCTAATGTTGGAGCAATGGTTTTGGTTGGAAACAAGGGGGATATTGCATACAATACGCAAGATGGTATTACATATGCAGTTTTGCCCGGTACGTTTGGATGGAGAATTTACGCTCAAGGAACGACTGATTTGACTGTTGGAAACGAATATAGTTACATTTGCTACTATAGAGACGATTCTAACCATTCAAAGGCAAGGCGTTTTTTGATGAACATGAATCTTGGACCACGGTATCAGAATACATATGTGCCGAATTCCGTTAACAAACTTAATGTTTGTGACAGAACAATAGATTCAAGTTCTGGGAAATGGCATTTCATCTGCATCCGTTCAAACGGGAGTGTGGCATCTATTAAAGGATTTTTGGATGCATCTACTTGGACTAGCGGAGCTCCTGGTAATAATCCGTCTAGGACCGATTCGTTTTTGGCGGCTCCCTCTGATTGGGCGACTAGTTCGCAAGGTCAATTCTGGCACGGAGGAATCTTTGATTTTGCGGTCTATAGCCGGATTTTGACGGACGAAGAAGTAGAGAACCTATACCAAAGAATTTTCTGGTTGCAAGCATAAACACCGGAGGCATAAAACATGAACTTTTACAAGCCTGTTTTGAGACTGGCGGCGGAGTACGAAAAGCGGACGGACTGGCTTTTCAAGTTGGCGTGGGAATACATTCCTATCATCAAGATTACAGGCAAAGAGGGGAAGAAACAGGCGGCATATCGGGCAGTTTCGGACGCAATCGAGCTCGCGCCGGATGACAATGTCGCGGTGCTCTTCGGTTCGTACATTCACGAACTTTATCACGCCTATCAGAGGCGAAAGCTGACGTTGCCTGTTTACTTGCTTGCGCTCGGCTTGGCGCGTCCTTTGCTGGAAAAACGCGCAAAAGAAGAAGAGCTGAAAGCGGTTGAGTGGGCGGGGGTGTATCAGATAGAGCAATGGCGAAAAGACGCGGAAGAGCGGCTTAAAAATCGCCGGGGATGAGGAAGGAGAATAAGCCGATGAGTAAACATTGTCACCATAACCCGAAAATCGAGATCATCGAAAAGACGGAGCACGGAGATATTTTTCGATTGCTGAAGCCGCTTCCGTTCAATTTCAAGGGGAAAAAATTTACCGTGCCTAAAGGTTTTTTGAGTGACGGCATGAGCGTCCCGGCGTTTTTATGGGCTATCGTATCGCCGCGAATCGACCCTAGAACGCTTTGTGGCGCGATTGCACACGATTATATCTACAGGGAGCAACCGGACGGCTGGACACGGAAAGAAGCGGATAAAATGCTTTATGCAATCATCCGCGCGGACGGGCTAAGCTGGATGCGCTCTCAGCGCGTCTACTGGGGCGTTCGGCTTTTCGGCGGCGTGGCATGGCGGGAGAATCGCAAGGCGATTATCAGAGAGTATCTTTACCGCTTTTTGAACTCGAAAGAACGAGAAAGGTTGATAAGTTTTTCTACTGGTGTAAGGCGCGATGTCAATTCGGGACGGCGCAAAACAGGGCATAAAAAATAAAAAAGAGAGACAGAGGGGTTATTATGACGCAGGAGTGGGCAATCGCGCTGCTCGGCATTACGCTGAGCGTGATGACTGCGATTTTGGCTTGGATGGCTGGCACGATATCAGGCATCAGGCGAGACTTGCAGAAGTTTGTGCAGAAAGAAGACTGTAACCGGGCGATGGATACGCATTGCGTGGAAATCCGGACGATTACGGAGGAAATCCGGAACGTGTGGAAAGATATCAGAAAGAACGACACGCGTATTGCACACCTTGAAAATCTGACTGGTTTCGTGCCGAATGTACGCAACATTCATCATTCTTGAGAAATCGGCAGAAGTCGGCAGAATAAAATAAAAAACAAAAGCTAGAGAGACCCTAAAAAATGAAAATGAAAAACATCGCGAAAATGGCAATTGCTGGCGCGTTTTGCGCTATGCTTCTTACCGGATGCGAACTCTTTAACGCGGACAAGAAAGCGGAGATTCGCGACAAGGCACATGCGGCAATCATCGAGTTTTTGGAGACAAAGGGACAGGACAAAGCCCTTGAGTACATCGACAAACTTGTTGCGGAAGGCAAACTCGGCGCGGCAAATGCAGAGAAAATCAAGGCGGCAATCCCGCTCGGAATCGACAAAGTTAAAGAAGTCATGAACGGCGGCAAGACTGATTCCGACGTGAATGCGGGAGCAGATACAAAATCCACGCCGGAACAGGGCAAGTGATATCATGGCACTGTACCTAAGAAAAACGCCAGTAGAGGCAATTCAAGTCACACGCAAAAACGCGGACAAGGTGCTCGAATTTGTGGGGAAACGCGGTCAGTATTTCCCCTCAATGCTTGCTTTGCGGGTTGTTACTCCGGACGGGCTTACTCTTGCAAGCGACGGTGAGTATATCGTCAAGGACGGCGATGACTTTTTTGTCATTCCGGCAGAACAGTTTGAAGCAAAATACAAGAAAGCGGGAGACTGAAAAACATGAAGAAAAGTAGAATTATTGCCGCCGCCGTTGCGGCTGTCGGACTGGTCGCTTTCGCGACTGGATGTTACTCAACTGTAACACATTACGACGAAAACGGCAGAGTTATCAAGGTTGAAGAAGCAACCAATTTTTCGAGGGTTATGGACGGCACGAACGCCAAAAGTCAGTTGATGCTTGTCAATGGCTTTTACGCAGGATTTGAGGCAAGCGCAACCGCCGGAGAGAACTGCACGCCGGGAGTGATTACCAAGTTCGCAAACGGCAAAATTGCTGTTGTCAACATCAAAGACAAAGCGAATTTTACGGGCGCGGACGCGGTAATCAAGACGTTTTTTGCGGGAGGGGTTGAAGTCGGACCCACTGGCGTAAAAACTCAAGAAAATCTTGCAACGAATGCAGAAAAACCAGTTGAACAGGGGAATAAGTAATAAAATGGCGTGTTCAGGGAACTGCTCTGCGTGTCCATTCCCGTGCGCGGGAGCGTCCAAGCTCTTTGAACGCGCCAAACAAACCATCACAGGCGAAAACAATACGCCTGAGCACGGGAATGATACAAACAACAAGGGGGGAATCAAGATGAGTGAAGCTGTAGGGGGATGCCACGCTGGGAATGAAGAAAAAATCGGTCGCCTTGATGAGCGGAACAACGCAAACACGGAGCGCGGCAAAACGTGCTTGACATGCTTTGTAGTCGGCGCTCTTGTCGTGGCTGGTTCTCTTTGGTACATCAACAGCAAGATTGACGCTCTAAAGGTCGAAATCGCCACGGGCATTACAAAAGTTCAAACGGAATCGAGTATCAAAATGCAACACCTTGAAAAGCGCGTGGAAGAGCTCATCCGCGATTGCGAACAGGCGAAACGCGATTACACTTCCGCACGCGTCTATATCTCAAGGCATAAAGAGTAACTGTTGCATTACTGTTATATTACTGTTATATTACTGTTACATTACTGTTACATGTTTTTTGAACTCAAATACGGCGTTTAGGCGCATTCTGAAAGTTTGAAATTTCAACTTTTCAGGGTGCGCCTTTATCTTTATTGCAGTCACTTCAAAAATAAAAAAAGAATAGGGAGGATTGCAAAATGGCGACGCTGAATGACGTGGCAAAAATGGTCACAATGCTTTTTCCGGACGCGATACCGGGGGAAGATTTTAGGCTGGAAGTTCGGGGAGACGGGGATCTGAAAGTTCCGGCGTTTTCATACTGGAACACTGCGAAACTAGGTATGAAGCATTCGATCCCGGAATTGCATGAAGTCTATATGCGCTTTATCGGAGAAATCAATCGCGTAAATCCTACGGAACCGCTCGGCGACCCTCTTCCTGAACTGACGGAACGGCGGGAAAAAGTGTTGCGCATGAAGCAGGAACGAGCAAAATTTAACTCGGTTCCTGAAGTTGTAGACGGCATTGTATTGACTAAAGTTGTACGATAAGAAACACTCGAACGGGGAGGGAATTTTTATGCTTGAAGCACTTGCAGGGACGTCCGAAAACGGGGAATTTTACAGCGTCCGGAACGCGGCAGATTTACTCGGATTGAAGAGCATCAGCTACACCCGGAGGCGATTAGGCACGCCGGATGCAGTGGAAAAGCAGAAAAGCGGCGTTCGGTTTTTGTATACCTTGCGTCACATTGAAAAGCTGAAATTTACACTCAAAAGAGAACGAAAAGAACGGGAATCAGAGCGCGGGAAGATCGCGTGTTATCATTGCCGGCGGCGGTGTGACAAGTGCGCTCTAAAGTCCGGAATTTGCCCTGATTGCCAAGCGAAAAAGCTGGTTAAAAATTTCGCTTGTCATGGCGACTGTACCAAGTGCGCTCCCGATTGTCACCTTTTGCGCATACTTGACAGGGCGCTACATGAGTATGGGCGTTCTGTAGTCGGAGAAAGCGTAATATAGACAGAAAAGCCGCCCTTTTTAGGGGGCGGCGATATCTGCAAGAGAATTTTTTGTTAGCACAGCTTCCAGTTTTTTCAAGTCCTTTACGGGAGCTTGTTCTATCTTTTTTATAAGCTCCTTTGCGGTAGTCTCTCTTTCCGCTTTTTCTTTGGGCGATTCCACAAAAAAAAGGTTCCGTTGGACTGCGATGACCGCCTCCGCGATGTTAAGTGCAAGCTCTTTTCGCGCCTGAGGGATAATTAGCCGTCCATTTTTGTACGCCGTGAAAGTTGAGTAGCTAACACCAAGAGCTTTGCAAAAAGCGTCGGAAGTCAGCCCCGATGCCACGAAGATATCATCAAAAGTCAGCTTTTCAAGAAGCTGACTTCGAATGTCGGAAAATTTTTCGTCTCCTACAACATGCTTTTTTGCCATGTTGTATATAGCTTCTTCCCCGCTTTTGGATCGTGTTTCTCTTCCCATTTGATCCTCCTTAAAATCTTGTTTTTGTGTGAGGGTTCCCCCACATCGTCAAATCTTTGATTTCGAATTCGCTGGGCCAGTCTCTCAAATCGCCGTTTACTACAAGATAGTCATTCATTTCAATAACTTCTTTTGCGGTTTTTATGAAAATTTGGTCTCCTCCCTCCGGTTCGTGTACACTTTCATCAATGTACACGCAGATAGGGTCGTTATCTGCGACCGAAAAACCGTTTTCGCGCGCCCTAGAGATGATGTCGGCGCGCGTTTTTGTATAGTTGATTTGTTCAAGTTTGTACCACATGTTCTTCTCCTTCTTTACGCCGGGCTTTACGCCCGGATTTGTTGTTAAGTGTTAGCCTAGTCTCGGCCGTCCCTTTGCCCCACTCAAGTTCACCCCTTCCAAGTCCGCCCCACTTAAGTCCGCGTAGTCCAAGCTCGCGTATCTTAAGCTCGCCCCACTTAAGTCCGCCCCACTTAAGTCCGCGTAGGACAAGTCCGTCCCTTCCAAGTCCGTCCCACTTAAGTCCGTCCCACTTAAGTCCGCCCCACTTAAGTCCGCGTAGGACAAGTCCACACCGTGCAAGTCCGCATAGGACAGCTTATCTTTCACCTTCTCGACGGCTTTTACAAAGCTTTCTGCCTCGACTTCGAGCGGAGGAATGTCAAAAACAGATTTGATAGTCCAAGTTTTTTTAGTCATCTTTCTTCTCCTTCTTTTTCATTCGCCGATTTCTTCGGCGAATTTCTTTTCTTCGGCGATAAAGCCGCGCAGTTCCTCGTGTACTTCTTCTTCATCCGTGTATTCCTGTGCGGCACTTGCATACGCCCATTCTTCCGTTCCCTCGGTGTGGGCATCAAGCCCGGCGAATGAATATTCTTCTTCAGCGATCTCAAAAAGTCTTTCAGCGGTGAATCTCATCTTGTCTTCTCCTTTTGCCTTGCGG